>ERZ1027208.394-NODE-394-length-17614-cov-20.558802_pt1 | contig 17614 bp, 16 predicted proteins | sample MGYA00520867_ERZ1027208 | MGnify/ENA primary metagenome ERZ1027208 (study PRJEB33311, sample SAMEA4378413) | marine metagenome | biome: Marine biome; feature: Fjord; material: Water | collected 2014-07-20T08:00:00Z/2014-07-... | depth 75 m ...
ATAGGTGCAGCTCGAGTTTGTGACTGATTTTTTATTGAAAACGTGCCAACAAACAAATTGTACAGGTTGGATTTCCGGTTTGTCTGTTTATGAAGGGTTTGAAACGAAAACATTACTAACAAAAATATTAAGTAACTATCAATACGCTACTGGTCGAACTGCCTTTGGGGTCTGTCAGCATTGTAAATTTAATCGCAAGACGAGCGATGGCGTTTTTTGTGATTTAACCAAAGAAGCCTTAAGCAGCGATGACATTATGCTTATCTGCAGAGAGTATGTCGTTTAAGCATGATCTAACAATCTAAAATTCCAATTTTCGACTTCGTTGTTTGCTAAGCGCTGTACAACTTTTTCCATCCAACTATCAGACAAAGTATTTTGCGCTTTTAATTTTAACAGTTTCTCTGTGTTCAAAGGGTCACCAAAAAACGTCTCACACACTGCAGTGATTGTCATGGCATGATCAACTCGGGCAATTAGTTCCAACGGTTCATCAACACTGACCATACCGGGTTGAATAACGCGATATAACCAACCACTGCGACTAATATCCTGCATATCTACCGATAAATTTTCAATGCCCCAGCGTTTATTGAGTTTAAAACAAGGAGAACGAGGCTGACTCACTTCGATGATTGCTTCTCCCCATTGGTAGCGATCCCCCAAATAAACAGTCTGCTCTTTCATACCAATGGAACTCATATTTTCGCCCATACCAGCAGCTTGCCAAGAATCAGCGGCATTATATTTATCTTGCCAATAAGCATAATGTTCAGCCGGATATTGATGTAACGCCCGTTCAAGTCCACCATGATGGAGTTTGTCTGCACACTCATCACCGGCTAATCCGTCAAAGGATAAATACACACTAGTATTAACTGCTTGTTTGTCTATTGCTGTTTCCATACCGTAGCGCATCGCCACTTTTCCACAATAAATACTCGTTAGATAGTGTTTAGTTTTCATGCGCTAACCCTTGGTTAAATTATGCTTTTGCTGGTAATTTTATGACGGCTGAGTAATAGAAAAATAAACAAGCCAAAAACCATAAATCTTTAATAAGAAAATGTCCCGTCGTTGATAATAAAGTCTCACTTGATAATGAACCAGAAAAACTTATTAAAAAGGTTTGAGTTACCACAAAGACCATGCCGGACATCATAATTGCTGGCGCAGTTAATTTTGGATAATAGATGGCTAATATTAAAATAACCACTGCAATTAAATCATATACGCCAATAATATTTGACGTTGTTTGAAGACTAAAAAAGTTATATAACCAACTCATAAAAGGTGAACTTTTTACCAATGTTTCTATGCCTTGTGCTTCAAGTAAAGTGAACTTCATACCGCCAATCCATAACAACACGACTAATACCGGCATGATACTAATCCAAGCCGTGATCAGCGGAGAAAACCTGCGTTTGATTAGCAATACACCTATCGATAATAAGGCAAAATACTTAATCACCCCTTGGCCAGAGCCAATAACAGGAAATCCTCCCATAGAGGCTATCCACATAGCGTCACTTACTAAAGAACCTAAAGGCACTATGCTTATCACAATCAGTACGTAGCCTAATATTGCTCGAAAGTTAGCTTGTTTTATCGATAAAAAGGCCAATACCGCACTCGAAATAAAAGCAAAAGCGGCAATCGCATTAAATACTTGAGCTGGTAATACATCAGAAATGAGATAAAAGTCTGTTGTTAAGCTTATATGCTTATGGGCACCCAACAGTAATATGCTTAGTCCTAACAGCGCAGTAGAGATACCAATTAAGAGTAAAATAAAGTTAAGGTGTGACGTCTTCATATAATTCCTGAGCGTATTAAAATAATAAGTGCCAATAAGACCTGCTTAATTAATTTTTATTTCGTTTTATATGAAAGGATTAGTTTATCGATAAAGGTTAGCAATATGGCAATCATGGTTTTAGCTTTTAAGCACAAGCTAAAATAAAAAAATGCCTCCCTGTATAATATTGAAAACCCTTACGAAATATTTTAACTAGAATTTACAATCAGTTACCTCAGCTCGATAAATCTACACTTCAAAACATAGCAATAACTACATTTGCTTACATTTACACAGCTTACAATTTCACCTAATCATTGTATTTTACAGACTCATTAATTTAAGGCTTTGCTATGAATGGACCTCAGATGAATAAATGGACAGCAAAAATTATTTTACTTATAGCGCTAGTTACACTGACAGCTTGCGGCGGGAGCGGCGATAGTAGTACGAGTAGTATCGAAGTACCAAAAAATGAGACACCCACACCGATTGATACATCACCTGAAGCCTTCAGTTTTGAAGATAAAATAGAGCAGCCTTTATCAACGGTAATTACCTCTAACTCAGTTAAGGTGACGGGTATCAATTCATCAAGCCCCATTAGTATAAGTGGTGGCGAGTATGCTATTAATGGTGGTGATTTTTCAACAGTGACAGGCACAGTTAACGATCAACAATCGGTTACAGTGAGAGTCCTATCTTCAGCAAGCTATTCTACATCGAGTGAGGTCATTCTCACCATTGGCGATGTTAGTGAGACTTTCTCTGTAACTACTCATAGCACCCTTACTAAATTTGCCCACGAATTAAGTACTGATCTAGACGCTCGCTATGCAGTCGTTAACCAGCCAACTCGAGGTCGTGTAATAACAAGCGCTGACCTGAAAAAATTAACTTTTCAAGCGATGAATAGCTTCGATTACTTGCAAGAAGGAGAGACCACTCAAGAAACGATACAAGTAACGCTTTTAGGTGACAAAGAAAATACCACTTATGATCTAAGTTTTACCATCTCTGGAAGTTCAAACTCATCCGTCTGTGATGATAGAACGATTGTCAAACTCTTACCAAACGAAGTGGGCCAACCTTTGCCTCATATTCCCGAAGGTCATTGTGTTAGTGTCGATGCCTCAAGTGTCAACAATGGAAACTCCTGGGCTATTTGGTCCGGTGAAAATGGTGGCGCTCGGCCAATGCTACTGTCAGCTACAGGCGATGATACAACAAGCACTACTTTGACATTTTTACCCCCGACAGAAGGAAAATATACCCTGAGTTGGTGTCCAATTTCTGGCGAGTGTTTATTAAGTTTTCATTTCTACAGTGATATGCCAGATACAAAAAAAGAGTTAGATGTATCCCTTAATGTCCATAGTTTCCATCCAGAAGACGAGATATATTTATCTGTTACTGAAGACAACCACGCAAACACTGCAGGTTATACCTACCATTGGATTATTCATAATTGGACTGGTGAATATAATAAGTTTGTCGATATTTTAACGACAGAGAACAAGCTAAAATTACCCATTTCATCGGCCAATGATAATTACAATATCAAAGTAGTAGTTGATGATAATATTGTTCAGCTTGAAGGTGGTTTTAGTACAGTATCAAGCGGCCTCTACGGTAAAATAAAACTTAATATCAACACGGTAGGCAATTATAAAACCTTGTCTGATTTTGTTGCTATTAGAGATCCAAACTCGAATCAAAAAGCACCAAGTTTAGTGGTAATGATAGATGGTGATTCAACTCGCTACCAAGATAACCAAGATACAGCAATTGTTATCAAAGCCATAACAGACTCTCAACTCACCTTTGATCTATCAGAAACATCAGATGAAAATGGTGATAGCTTAAGTTATTTCATTAACGGAACTTTATACGAAAATTCGTCTAGCCGTTTTACCTTCGCTGTTAGCAAGAATGCTTACTACACTATTTGTGCCAGTGACGGCTTCCCATGGACTAGCGAAGAAAATCCTTGTTTACTGTTTGATGTCATTGCACAGTAATGACTTATTAACACTGCCATGCCCTATTGAAGTTAATAGCATTAATTTACTCTGATGAATCATGTCTTTGACCTGATTTTTCAGACCTCAATTGTATTTTAGGGTAAAGCATGTCCTCGTGCGCAAAGCCAAAGTTTATACCAATGCTCTCTTGTTAGCTTAATTTTATCTGCTGCTGAGCAGGCTTTAATACGCTCAATATTAGTGGTACCAATGACGGGTTGAATATTCGCAGGATGGCGCATTAGCCAAGATAACACTATAGCCTCTTTACTCACCTGGTATTCAGCAGCCAATTGACTAACCAGCTCTGCTGTTTGTTGGATATGAAGTGGCTCTTGAGAAATATCACGTCCGGTAAATAAGCCCTGACTTAAACAACCCCACGATTGCAGTTGTATATTGTTTTGTCGGCAATATTCAAGGGTTCCCGCAGCATAATTAGTCACAGGCTCACCAGAATTTCCTGAGGTTACGCCTTCTTCTAACCAAGCCAAATGACTCAAACTGAGCTCAACTTGATTGACAACTAAAGGCTGTGATAATGCCGATGATAAAAACGACATTTGATGATGCTGCATATTAGAAACACCAAAATTCTTAACTTTTCCGCTGTCAGCTAAGGTATCAAATGCTTTAGCGATCAACTCTGGCTCCATTAGTGGGTCAGGGCGATGAAGCATTAAAATGTCGAGTTGTTCTATGTTTAATCGAGATAGACTATTCTCAACTGAAGTTATAATCCACTCAGGTGAACAATCATAACGTTGCGGTCCTGAAGTATCTTCAAAGCGAATGGCACATTTAGATTGAATTGATATTAATTCTCGTAATTCGGCACGTGCTTTTAATACTTCGCCAAAAACTTGTTCAGCTTTGCCAAAGGTATAAATGTCGGCATGGTCAAATAAGCGAATACCGCTATCAATAGCGGCATCAACAACCTCATGCGCTTTTTTTATATCTGCTGCGCTCACAGGTTTTTTATCCCACGTACCGCCCAATCCCATGCAGCCAAAGGCAACTGAACTATTATTTTTTATTGCACGCGATAACGGGTATTTATTACTGTTCATCTCATTTCCTACGAACGTTTGTGTACGCTATTTTTCTGATCTGTATGCGCATTCTTCACTAAAACATTAGCAATTAAAATATGACAAAAAAATATTCATTGTTTAATATAAAAAATAATGAATGATAAATGATTAAATACAATGATGAAAGATCACAAGAAACTTGAGCGTTTGATGTTATTTAGTGAAGTCGCTGAGCAGTTAAGTTTTACTCTAGCGGCTGAAAAACTCAATATTTCTCGGGGACATCTTTCCAGTCAAATTAGACGTTTAGAGCAAGATATGGAAATGGTGCTGTTAATTCGTTCAACAAGAAGTGTCCGCTTGACTCCTGAAGGAGAGCGAGTTCTTACCGGTATGAATAAGATCCGCCATGACCTATTAGAATTAGAAAGAAGCGCAGAACATGAAGGTAATAAAATTGAAGGAAAAATAAAACTGACTGCTCCAGCAGGCTTTGCTGAACGATTTTTATTTGATATTTTTTCCAAGTTTAAACAATTACACCCTGCCATTGAGTTTTCAATTAATTGTAGTTACACCCGATTTGATTTGAACAGAAGTGACTTTGATTTAGCCTTTCGAGCAACGAGTGAGCCACCGCAAAACATGGTCGCAAAACATTTATTATCTTATCAACACTGTTGCTGTGCATCACCCGAGTATTTTGCCAATAAAGGTATACCCAAAGCGCCCACAGACTTGGTCAATCATGAATGTCTGAATGGGCAAAATCGAAGCACATGGCAGTTTCAGCATGAAGCGATTCAAACACAAGGCTGGTTAGAAGTTAATGATAATAATATGCTAAAAGGACTCGCTATCGCAGGAAAAGGCATCATTCGAGTGCCTAAGTACCTGGTAGATAAGGAAATTAAATCAGGGAGACTTAAGGTGATTTTTGAAGATGATATGCCAATTGGTACAATGATTTACCTGATACACCCACAACGTATTCATCAGTCAAAAAGAATCTCAACTTTCCTAGCCTTTACGCAGCAATATTTTGATGATGAGTTTTGTTCTTCAAGCTAAATATCGACCGATTGAATTAAAAAGTAAGTTGGCCAAATCTCTCGTACTTGAGACTCCCACTTGGGATCGACTCTCCCACTCGGTAATTGTAACAACCAATACTTTGCCCAAGTACGAACAACTTTGCCTGACTTGCTGAGCTTTAATGGTGAAAATCTTCGTTGGTAATTGTTGCCATCATATTCAACAACCGTATTATTTTTGGCTCTTTTATATAAGAAGTCTAATGCAGTACTGATTATTTCAACGTCGGTGAATTCAATTATCCCCTGCTTTTTTAGACAGTCGAGAATCTCAGCTCTCTTGATACTAACCTGCATATAGTCATCTATATGTGGGGTATAAACCATGCCTGTTAAGCCATAAATAGATGCACGCTCTCTGTCCGCTAGTGCTTTCAAAGGATAAATTTGCTCATTAATTTCATGTAAATCACTGATATTATGCAGCTTGGTGGACAATTTAGACAATTACGACGCTCTTATGTGTATTCATAGGTTACTCAGTACGCTCAATAGCTTTTGGCAACATTGTTGATCAACTACTTGGCAGTGACTTCATCATAACGGTTTCTGTAATAAAGTTTTTGATATCAGCCAAACGATAAGGTTTGTCAATTTTATCAATAAAGCAAGCATCCATCGTTACATCGAGCTCACCAGTGATTAATACCTTTATCGAATCACTGGTGATTGCTTTGGCGACATCAGTACCATTTTGTTTTTTAAGTCGGTAATCAATAAAGATCAAATCTGGATTGTTATTATTACAGTACTCTATGCCCGGCCCTTCATCGGTAAAAACGGCTAAGTCTATTTCATCTGACTGTAGATATTCTTTGAACATTTGGCATAACATCTCTTCATCATCAATATAAACAACCTTTATGGGCATATTAATCCTTACTATCTGTATTTTTTATTTTGGGAAAGTGAATCACAAAACAAGTATTTTTATTGTTATTATCTATAGAAATTTTGGCACCATGATTATCTAAAATTCCCTTTACAATAGATAAACCAAGTCCAGTCCCCTCTCCCGTATTTTTTGTGGTAAAAAAGGGTTCAAATATTGATAACTGCTTTTCTATTGGAATGGTTAAACCCGCATCGGTGATTGAAATAATGTAATCTTGCGTCGTTTCAGTAACCAAGATATCAATCCATTTATCGGGCAGCTCTGACAGTGCGTCTATTGCATTATTAATCAAGTTAACAATAACTTGTTCAATTTCTATTTCATTACAAAGAATATTACTATCTTCGATATATTCACATCGTAAATCTATTATGCACAATTTTAATTTGGCTCGGGTGAGCACTATAGCTTCACTGATCAGGTTTTTAACTGAACATACTGTATGTTGAATTGCTTCATCGCTTCGGGAGAATTTCTTCAGACTCTTTACAATATGGGTAATACGGTCACAAGACTTCAAAATAATGGCTGATTTTGTTAAAATATCTTCTGGAGACGCCGACTTATTAGTCAATTGCAATAATTCAGCATATCCCGAAATAACTCCTAACGGATTATTGATCTCATGAGCAACACTTGCTGATAGTTCGCCAAGCGCTGCAAACTTTGCATTCATAATACTTTTTTGTCTTTCTTGATTGTACTTAATTTCAGTGATTTTACGTTGATGGATATCTTGAATAGTGCCTGAAATTGTTTCAATTTTGCCCTTTTTATAGTTAGCTTTACCGCTAGTATATATCCACTTTATTTCACCTTTTGGTGTTCTTGCTTGTAACTCTAAACCATAAGATTCGCCAAACTCTATCGCTCTTTGCACAGCTTTCTCAATAATGGGTTGGTCTGTTTCAACAAAGAGCTGCAATCCTTCAGGTAACATGGGCGATAAGCCGTCTACTTGTTCAACGTCTAATATTCTAAAGGTTTCATTGGTCCACGTTAGCTTGCTCGTAGCAACATCCATTTCCCAACCGCCAATTTTTGCTGCTGAACTTGTTTCACTGAGGATCTCAAGCGCCTTTAAGCGGTCATGCTCACTATTAACTTTGTCAGTTATATCTTGCCTTATAGCAATGTAGTTAGAAATTTTCTCATTATTATCAAAGATAGGGACCAGAATGCTTTGCACAAAATAGTATTCACCATTTTTTTTACGATTTTTTATGGCGCCTGACCAAATTTTTCCGGAGGATATTTTTCTCCATATCTCAGCAAAAAAAGAGGCCGGATGATGGTCTGAATTAATTAATTTATGCGTATTGCCAATTAACTCTTCTTTTGAATATCCCGATATTTCACAAAAATTATCATTAACGTTGGTGATAACACCTGTTAAATCAGTCTCTGCATAAATCGTTTCTTGGGCTAATGCGCGCTGTAAATGTTGTAATTTATTTCGAACTTTTACTTGTTTTGTAATATCACGAGCAACAGCATAAATGAGCCCAGAATCGCCATCAATATAACCATTCCATGAAAAAGTTAAATAGTGGTTATTTTTATGACGATACCTATTTTCGAAAAATAAAGAGTCTAGCCCCGAGCTTAATTTGGCAAGCTCTTGGGCTGTTTTATCGACATCATCGGGGTGCAAGAAATCAAAAATAGGCGCTGAGAGCAACTCTTCTTCGCTATAACCTAATACTTGGGTAAATGAGGGGTTGACCGTTTTAAAGTATCCCTTGGTATTTGCTATACATAACATATCAATAGATAGATTGAAGAATTTCTCGTAAATACTCTGTTCTATTTTGCTTGGCATCGTTAAAACTCTATAAAGGCGAGTGCGACTAATAGTGGTAAAATGGAGTTAATAAGACGTGTGCTAGAGCTGAGAGATCGCCTTTTTTTGCTCAACAAGTTGTTTGATTGTCTTTTCTAAAAGTGCAAAGTCCAATGGTTTGCCAAAGCAAGTTTCAGCCCCAAGTTCAACTATCCTATTGACATTATCATCAGTTAACGCGCCGGTCATTGCAACAACTATAATATTTGCGGTTGCTGGCGTACTTTTTATCCGGTGACAAATAGAAAACCCATCCATCCCTGCCATCATTAAATCTAGCATCACTACATCAGGCGTAAAAGTATGTAGTAAATCACCTGCATCAAAAGGATTATAAGCTATTTTTATTTTAGCGTGCGGAAAAAGGTTTGCTAAGAACTGAGTTAGCATGTCTGCAAATTCTTTATCATCTTCAATGATCAAAATAGAGAATGCATTTTTTGTATCAGTTTTTGGGGTAGACATTAAAGATAAAATATCCTTTTTATCAAATCGTCTATGTCCTCCAGGCGTCGAGATAAAAGGTAATCGACCAATTTGAGCCCAATGACGAATTGTCGTGGGTGCTACATGCAATAGCTTAGCCGCTTCTGAGGGTGTTAACAGAGACTTTTTACTGATATCCAATCCAATAATCCTTAATAAAACAAGTAGATCTCACTATAACAGTATACCACCCGCTACTATTAACCTAGATCAATGTAGCTATTTTATTTATTGAGCTCCCATGCTATTTCAGTTATATTCCATAGATATTATCGCTTTTGTCGATTTTATCGATTAATTGGTATTATGATATGTTTTTTAGTGGCGTAATATATTTTTATTACTAGGCTGTAATTATCATTAGTTTATCTAAAGGGAATTTATAATGACACAAAGGAAGCAACCGCTCATTAATGAGGAAGTTAATTTTCAAAATGATATTGAGTTAATTTCAACCACAGATAAAAACGGTGTTATAACCTACGCAAACCCAGAATTTTGTCGAATTGCTGGCTTCACGCTCGATGAGCTTATCGGACAGCATCATAATATTGTCAGACATCCCGATATGCCCTCTGCTGCATTTAAAGATTTATGGAAAAATTTACAGTCTGGTTTGCCTTGGCGTGGAGTCGTTAAAAACCGCTGTAAAGATGGTCGATATTATTGGGTCGATGCCTTTGTAACACCCATTTTTGAATTTGGTGAGCTCATCGGCTATCAATCGGTCAGAACACGCTTAGATGATAAAACCAAAAGCAATGCCATTTCGTCTTATCAAGCACTGCAAAATGGCAAATCATTAACAAAATGGTATCAAAACGCCACCATTAAAAACTTAATCTACTGGTCGGCGAGTATTACCACGCTAATAAGCGCCATCTATTACCCATACATGATGTTCTTGTTACCTATACTCCCTTTTATAACCTATAAAAATGAAATAATAGACACGCCAAAATATCTTAAAAAGCTAGTACTTGATTATGACAGTGTTTCACGCTTAATTTATTGTGGTACTAAACCCCAAGGTATTGCAGATTTTCATTTAAAAGTTGCTGAAGGTAAAATAAAAACAATTTTGGGTCGCATCATTGATAGCAGTAATTTACTAAGCTCTGGTGCTAGTAATCTTGAGCAAGCCGCACAGACCGCTAAAGAAGGTGCAGAACAAGAAACAACAGAGCTGCATCAGGTATCCACTGCCGTTGAAGAAATGGTTGCCACCATCGATGAAGTGGCAAAAAGCACTACTCTCACCTCTCAAAAAGTCAATCAAGCACATTCAGATTGTCAAATCGCTACAAAAGCGATGCACCTCACGATGGAAAAAGTAAATTTATTAGCGCAAGACGTCGCTGACTCAGCGTCTTCAGCAACAGAGTTGGCGAGTGAAGTAGAAAAAGTTGGTAACATTATGCATGAAATTCAAGGGATTGCAGACCAAACGAATTTATTAGCGCTCAATGCTGCAATCGAAGCGGCAAGAGCTGGCGAGCATGGCCGTGGTTTTTCTGTTGTAGCTGATGAAGTGAGGGCCTTATCAAGCAGAACACATGCGGCAACAGAGCAAATACAAACCTCAATATCAGAAATGCAAAGTACCTTATTGTCTTGGGTGCAAACGATGACCAAGGGTAAAGAGTCAGCTGAGAGCTGTGTTGAAAAAGCCACGGAAGCTCATAACGTTGTTGATAAGGTCTATTCTTCCATTACTGACATTTCTGACTTGGCTATTCAAATATCAACTGCATCAGAAGAGCAAAGCATGGTATCGCAAGAAATTAGCCGCAATATTATGAACATCAGTGATGCTTCTCAAAATAATCTTCATCAAGCCAATGCGGTAGAAACTGAAACAGAAAATATTAAAACAAGGGCCAACTCACTTGGCGCTTTAGGCCAAGCGTTCAACGGATAAAGTTAATGACTGATTATGCATTCATATTATTGCATTCCTAAACAAAATTAGTTGCTTATATCAACCATAACAACTAATCGGTCATCATTATTCTACTGCTATACTTATTGCGCTAACTTATTTGGCTACCTTAGTAGGCAGTTCAATAACATCAACAGCAATAGCAGCGGATCCAGCTCTTCTGGGATCTGCCGCCCCTAAAAAGACACCATTATGTTTCATGATGGCTTGCAGACTACCCAATGAACTAGAGAGATTAACCTTGTAGCCTTTTGCTTTTAAGATATCAACGGTATCAGCAGGGATATTTCTCTCAACAGATAGTATATCGGGTTGCCATTGATGATGGACTCGTGGCGCATTGGTCGCTTCAGCAATGTTCATCTCAAAATATAAAACATTGACCAACTGTTGGAATACCGAGGTAATGATTTTGCTACCGCCCGGCGTCCCAGTTGCAATATAGGGTTCACCATTTTTTAATACTATGGTTGGCGTCATTGAGCTAAGCGGGCGTTTTTTCGCTACAATTGCATTAGCTTCACCACCAATCAAACCATAACTATTTGGGCTACCTGGTTTTACCGAAAAATCATCCATGGTGTTGTTCAGTAAAATTCCGGTACCGGGAATCGTAATGCCATTACCGTAGTTGTGATTTAACGTATACGTACTGCTAACCACATTACCCGCAGCATCCATTACAGAAAAATGCGTGGTATCAGGGCTTTCATATTTAGTAGGTTTACCCGGTTTAATATCACGTGAAGGAGTTATTTTATTCCGCGTAATATTTTTGCTGAGCTCTTTTGCGTATGTTTTACTGGTTAAGCCTTTGCTAGGCACCTTGATAAAAGCGGGATCGCCTAAAAAGGAACTTCTGTCGGCATAGGCGCGTTTAAATATTTCAGTTTGCAGATGTATCAGCGCTGCAGAGCCTTGCTGAATATCCGTTAAGTTAAGCGTTTCAAACATATTTAACATTTGAATAAGGTGAACACCACCTGAGCTTGGCGGGGGCATGGTTAAAATTTCAAATCCGTTAAATGTGCCACGAATTGGTACGACTTCATTCACTCTATAATCCGCTAGGTCTTTTGCCGTGATCAGGCCATCACCTTGTTCCATTGCAGCGACAATTTTTTTTGCAATATCGCCTTGGTAAAATCCAGATTTACCTTGCTCACGCAGGTACGCTAAGCTATCTGCGAGATCTGTTTGTACCCATACTTCACCAGCTAGATAAGGCTGGCAATTTGCTTTTAAAAAAACTCGACATGTTTCTGTATTAACAGATAAAAACATTTGTTCTTTGTAAAAGAAACGCGCCATATCATCGTCAACAACGATACCGCTTCTAGCGAGTTTTTCAGCCGGTTTAATGACCTCAGACCAAGACATCGAACCATAATTTTCAAGGGCATGATGTAAACCTGCCACTGTGCCGGGTACACCTGAAGCTGATAATGTTTTCAATGACTTATTTACAATCGGATAGCCATATTTATCAAGAAAAACATCTTTGTACGCTGAAGCGGGAGCGACTTCTCGATAATCTATGGCAATTGTTTTGTTTTCATCGGCTAAATGAACCAACATAAAACCACCACCCGCTAAATTTCCAGCTCGTGGTAAAACAACCGATAAGGCAAAACCAACTGCTACAGCAGCATCAACAGCGTTTCCGCCTCGCCTTAGAATGTCTGCTCCCACTTCACTGGCCATTCGCTTTTGACTCACGACCATACCCTTCCTACCGATGACAGGATGAGAGATATCATGATAATCGACCAACTGCCACAAACGCGGCAGTTCAGTATTGCTCACAGGTGGGACAGGTGACGTTGCAACGCTATTTGTCGCGATAAGTGCTAAAGCGCAACAAGCGAGTTTTACACTCGCATATCGAGATTTTTTTTGCAGATAAGCCTTGTGGAATATTCGAAGATCAATGCCGGAATCGAAATTATTTTTCATAATTATTTCTTTATGTCATGGAATTTTCCACTAAGGAAAAAGAGCGGGATGAACTGCCCAGCTTCTGCTAAACAGTTTGTCATTGAGAAAGTTATCATCACTAATAATTATAAGTACAAACCTTCAGCTATTAATAACGTTATTTAGGATTGTAAAACATTTCGATAACATTTCGCAGCTTTGCTTTGTATCATGACGTTTCAAATCGACATTCAGTTAAACGAACGGTTTTACTTGCTTGGTTTTTCAGATATCCAAAGCTTAATATTTCCTTTAACCACGACAACATCATTTTCATCATATGCTGTGATGTCGACAAACATATCACCAGGCTGCCAATCTTCAGCATTAACCTTTGCGACGCATCGAATATCACTACCTGCTTTTGCAGTATATTCAACGGTCATTCCTTTTGGGATCCAACGAAGGTGTTTAGGCACAGAGGCTTCAGCCATAACGCCCATAGCCATTTCCAAACCATTACAAATAGCGATTACATGAACCGTTTTTATATGATTAAAAACCTTTTTTCTTTTTTTGATCAGACAAGTACATTCATTAGGGACTAATTCAGATATTTTAGGGCTAATTGTCGCAAAATAAGGTGCAATACGACTCACCATAATTGAAAATAGTTTATTTCCAAAAGGGTATTTTTCAAGTTTATGGTATAACGATAGTGTTTTATTGGTCTGGTTCATAATCTGCTTTTAATTGTTATTTTAAAGATATTTTTTAATCAGTTCGCTAACTTATCATTAGGTGAGCATCTCTTCAAACAAATGCCATTGTCTTGGATATTCTTGCGGTGAATATGGCTATATAAATAGTTTTATCAACCGACTATCTAACCACAACCATTTTCAGGTTAAATACCTAGAAAAGTGTTCGACCACATAATCTTTGAACGCTTTTAACCGCAGAGGCTGATGCTTATCTTGTAGATAAACTAAATAAAAAGGTGTCGACTCTACCTGCCATTGCTCAAATACCGGTACCAGTAAGCCCTGTTCAAGCTCTGTTTTACAATATAACTCTGGCACTCTAATAATGCCATTGCCTGAAATAGCTGAAGAGACCATCACTCGGCCACTTTTACAGGTAAGATTACCCGTTACCGTCACTTCAACTTTTTTATTGTTGTCGCTATTAATAAAAGTCCAATTTTTTAGACTGCCCGCAATACAGCGATGACCTAACAAATCTTTTGGCTCATTTGGTTTGCCACTTTTTACTAAGTATTCGGGACTGACATAAGTATTTATCTTTATATCGGTAAGTCTTCTAGCAATAAGTGAAGAGTCAGCTAATTCTCCCATACGAAAAACAAAATCAAACTCGCCTGAAATCAGATCTACTCGTCGACTAGAAAAATCTAGTTCAATATTAATATCTGGGTGTTGGACCATAAAGTCACTGACCAAAGAAGCAATGATTTCTTCTGCGATATAACCACCCACGCAATTGATGCGGATAATACCCGCTAAAGAGTCAGCACTTTCAAGTACTCGGTCAACAGCATGAGATATGCCATTGAGTGACTGTTTGCAGCGCTCGTAAAATGCTTCGCCCTGTGGCGTTAAATGTTGCGTACGGGTAGTTCTGATCAACAAACTAACACCAAGGCTAGACTCTAATTGTGCTAATTGCTTAGAAATATGTGATCTTGAACACGCTAACTTTTCTCCGGCTTTTGTAAAGCTACCCTGCTCAGCCAACACAACAAAGGTTCTAATATCAGCAAGACTTACCTGTTTTTTCATACGACCTCTTTGTCAATTTATAGTCAACAAATATCATTGTTGATGCATATATATCACCAAAAAATAATAAAGTAAAACTGTGCTATTAGGTGGTAGAGCACAGAATAAAATGTCGCTATGTCACGAATATAGCTACTTCAGGATATTAAAGGTGATACATATACACTAGAAAATTGTCAGATTGGTAACTCTTAGTCATCAATGATGTAAGTAAAGTGGCATATATCAATACCTAATGTTTCTCTATTATTAGCCCAACAGATAAAAGTCTATAACGAGGTATAATATGAAAAAATTAGTGGTCATTACTGGCGCAAGCTCAGGCATTGGTGAAGAACTAGCAAAACAAATGAATGCACTAGGTCACCCTTTATTATTGTTAGCGAGAAGAGTTGAAAAACTTGAAGCCCTTGGACTGTCAAATACTCTTTGCTTGAAAGTCGATGTCACGGATAAAGAAGCGTTCCAAAATGCGATTAACATCGCTACTGAGAAATATGGTCCGGTTGATTTGCTGGTAAATAATGCTGGTCTTATGTTACTTGGCCAAGTAGATGTGCAAAATGCCGCTGAGTGGCAAGCAATGTATGACGTCAATGTCATGGGGTTATTAAATGGTATGCAAACAGTGTTACCTGCCATGAAAAAACGTAATACCGGGACAATCATCAATATAAGTTCTGTGGCTGGCAGAAAAACATTTGGTGACCACGCCGCTTATTGTGGAACTAAATTTGCTGTTCATGCCATTTCTGAAAACGTAAGAGAAGAAGTGGCTAATAATAACGTCAGAGTCATCACCATTGCCCCTGGTGCTGTTGAAACAGAATTATTATCACACACCAGTTCAACTGACATTATTGCAGGATATGAGTCTTGGAAAAAAGAAATGGGCGGTGTTTTAGCGCCTATTGATGTCTCTAACGCAATTTCATATGCATATAATCAGCCGCAAAACGTTTGTATTCGTGAGATTGTTTTAGCGCCAACGAAACAACAGCCATAGTTAACTATGATATAAAATCTAAGCGCTTCATAATTTTGAAGTGCTTTGCTTCTAATTTTTACAAGAATCACACCAAGCAGTATAGATACCGCAAACTCATTTTTACAGAATGAAAAGAGCCATCACCTTTCACAGACAGACGCCAATAACAAGTCGTATAAATAACTAGCCGCAGAGCCCGTTTTATCAGCTTTAGGCAATGCTAAGTGTAATGGCACATGATAACGAGTTGAATGTTCTACATTGAGAATAACCAAGTCTTCATCATGCTGATTTTTGATAATATGCTCGGGAATACGGCAATAACCCAAGCCATGCTTAACTGCTTGCAAAGCATGATCAAAATTATCCACCGTGATACGTTTATTCGATTTTAACCATCCGACATCTCTTGTTGCTGACTCTCCTAAATCTCGAATGACAATTTGTCTATTTACAGCCAGATCAGCCATGCAAAGTTCAGATTTACTCGCTAACGGGTGACTTTTCATCACAATAGGTAACATATTTACAGTGCCAAACGATTCACAAGGATAGTTGGTTATTGGAAGCGTTATGATTGAAATATCGGCACTTTCTTGCTCTACCATACTCGAGGTTTTTGATAAGGAGGTCTCAACAACTTTGATTGACGTTGTGCTATTCCCCTCGAGAAAAATGGCCAGAGGTTCGTATAACCAATCACGGTCGCACAGATGGTCAATAGCAATAATAATTTCTGACTCAATTCCCTGTGCTAACTGAATACTGATCTCTTCTAAAACTTGTGCTTGCTCTATCATCGACTGTGCTCGTCGTAATAGCGACTTGCCATCATCTGTCAGAACAGCTCGACGCCCTTCAACTTTTACAACCGAAATGCCAAGCTGACTTTCTAATTTTTTGATGGCATAAATCAATGTGGTATGGCTTTTATTTAGCTCGATTGCCGCCGCTTGAATACTGCCAGCTTTATCTATTTCAAATAAGGTTAACCATTGGTCTAGTGTTGTTTTAAGTCTCATTGGTCTATTAATTCCACAGTTATTCGCAGTTTTATGAACTTTAATGTCTAATTTTTATAGGTAACATAGCATGCATCATATAAACAAAGCACGGCGCTTTGTAACGATCTTAATTAACAAGCAATAAAGCTATTGGAGATATACCATGAAAAAACTATTACAAGTAGATTTCGATTTTACCGGCCCATTTGGTGAAGAGATGTCGACATTGTTAACCGAATTAGCAAAATCTATTAATAATGAACCCGGCATGATTTGGAAAATTTGGACTGAAAATCCAAAAGAGCAATTAGGTGGTGGAATTTATTTATTTGAAAATGAAGCTTACGCTCAAGCTTACCTAACCATGCACACTGCACGCTTAAAAGAGATGGGAGTAGAAAAAGTACGAGGTTATATCTTCGATATTAACCTACCTTTATCAACAATTAACCATGCTCCTTTGCACAATGCTGCAATCAGTGAGGTAAAAAAAGATGAACAATAGAAGCTTTTTAACATTATACCAAGTCCATTAAGTTATTTCCCACTCAGCGAGAATTAAAAGGCTTAAAGGCAAGGCATTGATTGAAGAGAATGGTTATTCCCTTGTCAAAATCAATAACACAGCATGTAAGCCTTTTAAACTCGCCCTTGGGAGCTTGTCAGAAAAGCAATAACTGCACAAATTTGTGAGATATAGAATAACTATACCAGCAAAAATTTTGTTTGTTATATCTCTTCTGACATAGCTCTGAGGTGGGAATAAATTTAATGGAATTGGTAT
>ERZ1027208.395-NODE-395-length-17457-cov-8.779221_pt1 | contig 17457 bp, 18 predicted proteins | sample MGYA00520867_ERZ1027208 | MGnify/ENA primary metagenome ERZ1027208 (study PRJEB33311, sample SAMEA4378413) | marine metagenome | biome: Marine biome; feature: Fjord; material: Water | collected 2014-07-20T08:00:00Z/2014-07-... | depth 75 m ...
TGCGACAGCCTGTGGACCTTAAGAACAACCGGGCTGGAGGCAGGGGCGACGGTGGTAGTCGCCCGCGGTATCGGGCGCTGCAGCAGGGTCCGAGTGAACGGATGCACTGAAGCATGCCTCAACTGGTTCACCGAGCCGGTTTCGACAATGCGACCCGCGTCCATCACCGCCAGCCGGCCAGCAAGTGACAACACCAGATCGGGATCGTGGCTGATCAGGATCTGCGCCCGCTGCGCGCGGCCCTGCTCGATCGCTGCCAGCACCAACGCCTGATTGTCCGGATCCAGCGCAGCAGTGGGTTCGTCGAGGATCAGGCATTGTGGTTGCGGGAGCAGCGCGAGCGCCACCAGCACGCGCTGGGTCTCGCCACCGCTGAGGCTGCCTGGCCGTTGATCCAACAGGCGTAACGGCAGGTTGTAGCGGCGGCAGAGGTCTTCCGGGCGGGTCTCAGTGATTTGATGCAGGGTGAGCATCTCGCAGATATGTGCGCGGATCGTCAACTGCGGATTCAACGCGTCCGAGAGACTCTGGACAATGAGGCCGATGTGGCGCCCCCGTAAAGTACGTAGGTCGGGGGCGGACAGCATGTCAATGCCTGCCACCAGCGCCTGCCCGGACCAGCAATACTTGGAGCTGCGCCGCCCTGTCGGTTGCGGCTCAGTAGCTGGACGCCCGTCGAGCAGCCGCAAGAGCAGCATCGCTAGGCTGCTCTTGCCCGCACCGGAGGGACCGACCAACGCAAGGGTTTCACCGCGAGGTACCTTCAGGCTGATGTTCCGCAGAACCGGGACGCCATCGGCGTTGAGGCACAGGTTGCGCAGCTCGATCATGACACCGCCTCGTCGACCGATTGGGCCCGTTGCGTCTGCCTCTGGTCAAGTGTCAGCAGGAGCAGCAGGAATCCGGTCAGACAGAGTGTGGGGGGCAGCAACAACCATTGCCAGGCGGGTGTGTGCAGATAGTTAATTGCGTCCTGCAGCATACTACCCCAGGTCAGCAGATCGGCATCTGTTAGCCCAAGAAAGGCCAGCCCCGCGACCCGCATCGTCGCCTGAACCACGTTCTGCAAGTAGAGTCCGATCAGGGTCGGTGTGACCGCCTGCAGGATGTGGCGCAGTAACAGATAGGGCCAACTTGCGCCCATGTGGCGGACGGTTGTGATATTCTCGCGCGAAATCTCGCGAAGCAGCACTGAACGCAAAATCCGCACATCGTCATGCCAGGTCAGCACTGCAGTCAGCAAAATGATCTCGAGTGCACCAGGCTGGTGCCAAGCAGCAACTAGCAGCAAGAGCAGGATCGAAGGCACAATCTCGGCCATGTCGGTCAGATGCAGTACCAATGCCCGGCCCCTGTTGGGATAGATCACCGCCAGGCCAGCCATGACGATTGCAATTATCAGCGCCAGCGCCGCTGTAGCAAGCGCAAGCCCAACGGTTACGGGTGCGGCGCGCAACAGACCGGTCAGCACGCTTTGACCGATATCATTGGTGCCAAGCCAATAGGCATGTGCGGGCGGTTGCAGGGTCGCGGCACTCGTCTGATAGGCCGGGATCAGATCGCTGGCAGCGGCCAGCACCAGCAGTAGGATGCTGACCAGAATGACGCAGAGCAATCGGACAGATCGCCGGGACATGGGCAGGGCAATACGCATTCCGGCTAGCCTCTGCGCACCAGAATTTCGGTCAGGGCATCGAGCAGCCAAGTCAACCCGAGTACCAGCAGCGCAAGCACCGCAATGGCCCCCTGCAGCAGCGGATAATCCCGGTCCAACACCGCATGATAGGTCAACGCACCCACGCCAGGGTACGAGAAAATCACTTCGACGAACAGGCTGGCGGTGAACAGGGTGGCAACGGACTGGCCCAGCCGGGCACAGACCACCGGAAGTAGGTTGCGGCCGAAATAATCCCGCCGCTCGCGCCAACCGCTAATGCCGCGGCTGCGGCCGTTGAGGACAAAGGCGCGGCGTGACAGCACCGCCGCCTCGCCACGCAGCACAAAGAAATAACGTACCACCTCATGCAGCGCTAGAGCTAGGGAGGGCAGGAAGGCATGACGGAGAATCTCTTGCGCACGAAGCAACGGTGTTGCGGCAGGAAACAGCGGCTCGGCTCCACCGATGGGCAAGACCGGCCACAGGATGCCGAAACACAAGAACAGCAACACCGCGGTCATAAAGGGCGGGATGCTGGCTAGCAGGCTCATGCTTGTGGTGATGAGGCGATCCGCGCGTGTGCCAGGCTGACGCCCGGCCTCCACTGCTAGCGTTACCCCCAAACCCAGAAAGATAGGCGTCGCCAGCGCGATCAACAATGCGGTCCAGGGAAGCGCATCGGCCAGTAGGTAGCTCACCGGTGCGCCGTGGAGCAAGGAGTAACCAAGATCCCCATGAGCCAGCCTTGCAAGGTCACGACCGACTTGTCCGACAAGACTACCCCCCAGCCCCAGGCGATCACGCAGATCGGTGATCTCGCCGTCCTGGAGGCCGCGCTGCACATCTGAGTCCATAAGCACATCAAGGGTGTCACCGGGCAGCAACCGGGGCAGCAGCGACATCAACACCAGTAACACGACAAAGACCACCACCCGCTGCATCAGGCTGCGCAGCAAGACAAGGCCGTTGGCACCGGGGCGTGCCGCTGCCCCCGATTGCGGAGAAATCCGGGTAGGGCCGAGCATACCGCGCATCAATCCTCAAGGAACATGTATTTATGGATCGCAACCGGGATGCCTACGCTTAGCCCTTCGGAAAAGAACCACGGCCTGCTTGCTGCGTCATGGGCAATGGTGCGGTGAATGTTCAGTAAATGGATCGCTGGCAGCTCTCTGGAATAGCGGTGTTGGAACGCCGCCAGAAGCGCGGCGCGCTTGTCCGGGTCGAGGCTCTGCGCCTGCGCCTGCGCCAGGTTCATCAGGGCACCATCGCCTTTATATCGCTCGTTGTTCCAGTTGGAGCCGAAGACCCGTTCCAGAGCCGTCACTGGATCACCGAGTGTGCTACCACCTGCTAGGATCAGATCATAGTCCTTGCCCTGAGCCACCTCGCGCAGTGCTCCTCGTTCCAGCACTCGGACCGCGACTTCCAGCCCGAAGGCTTCAAGCTGATCCTGCAGCACCTGCGCCAGCGCTGCTTCCTTTCCACCGACGATCAAGCGCAGGGTGATTGGTTGCCCGTCCTGTAACCAGCGGCCAGCAGCGTCGCGGGCCCAGCCCGACCGGGTTAGCAGCTCTGTAGCCTTCACCGGATCATATTCGTAGCTGTAGACGCTATTGGGGCGATACCAGGCAGAGTTATCCTGCAGATAGCCGAGGCTTGCGACCGAGGCACTGCCGCGATAGGCGATATCGGCCAAGGCCTGCCGGTCGAGGATATGAGCCAATGCTTGGCGCCGCTGGGTCACCGCAAACAGCCCCTCGTGATCAAAGCGTAGCTTGATCGGATGGCCAGAGGGTGCGGTCTCCACCTGCAATCGATTTGATTTCGCCATCTTCACCAGCCGGTTGGGCAGATCAGAGATCACATTCACCTCTCCGTTGGTCGCAGCCTGAATCGCCCCCTCCGGCTGCAGTTTCACGATTAGGATCTCGTCGTATTTCTGCGCAGCCCCATAGTAATCCGTGACGGCAGAAAAGACATAAAGTCCCTTAGCCCGTTTGTGGCGGCTCAGCCTGTAGGGGCCGGAGCCAATCATAGCACTAGGTTCGGTGAACCGCCGCGGGTTGGTCTGACCGCGGTAGATATGTTCTGGCAGAATCGGCAGGCCGGCCAGAACGTTGGCCGCAAAGCCCGCATCAGGGCGATGCAGAGAAATGCGCAGGTGATCCGGCGAGAGCACCTCGGTCCCAGCGACGTTGTCCAGCGACACAAAGACATGGGGATGCTCCGTTATATAAGCAAAGGTAAAGGTCACATCGGCGCTGGTTACATCCTTGCCATCGTGCCAACGAGCGTCGGGATCGACGGTGATATCGACGCTCAGCCCGTCGTTGGAGACCTCCCATTCGCTGGCCAACTCCGGGGCCAACGCGCCTGAGCTGGCCTGTCCGACCAGATTGTCAAAAACATAGTGCGTTAGCATGTAGCCTAGGCCACCGCGCGCCTGGAGATAAGGCGCGGCCAGCCCCCAGTCGGTATTGCTGTTGGAAATTACCAACCGTGTGGGAGTGGTGGAATCAGCCAGTGCTGGCGGTGGTGCCACGATCAGCGCAAGGCAGAGGCTAACTGCGCTCAAGGCAGGTCCAAGTCGTCGTCCCATTATAGTCTCCGATTAAATTGAGGTGGGATTTCGGCTAGCTGTTGTCGGCTGGCGTGGTGTGCGGGGGTGTCCAGCTGATGGTCGCTTCTGCGATGTGATCAAGCTGTGGTACATATGGTTTAATATCCAGCACGGCAGTGCCATCGACACAATCCAGCCCCGCCACTTGAAGGATATTTTGATCCCTCCCGATCAGGCGCGTCACGCTCAGCGCGATCGGGTTGGGGCGGTTGGGCGTCCGACTGGCAAAGACGCCGCGCTTGGGCCCGTTGCAACCCGTAGCATCTAGATGCGGCGAGCGATTGGACAGATGCAGCCAATAAAGTACGATCACATGCGAGACGAGATGGATGTTGTGCAGACCAGCGGCATAATCCGGAAGCAACTCAATATAGCTGGTGCCAGGATTGCCTGCCATAGAGGCTGGGCATTCGACCCGCGATGCAAAACCGGTGCGCAAATGGCCGATGGGGTCGAGCTGAATACGAGGCTGGGCGGAGAAGTCGGTCATGGGGCCACATCCGGTCTGTAATGGGAGTTGGCTTAATCCTTACTAGTTCTCTCGACTATTCGAAAGTTGCGTCATCTGCACTTCACCCTTGCGTCTGGGGTCATGTCTGTTTCCAGTCCTGCAATCTCTGTGCGCAAATCTCGCGGAGCGTGGTGCGCATCCAGCGGTGTAGCGGATCGGCATCGTAGCGCGGATGCCAGAGCATGGACACGGTAACTCCGAGCACAGGGAAAGGCGGCATGTGACAGATCAGCCCTTGGCGCAGGGAGTGGGTGTGGTGGGCTGGGACCGTCGCTATCAGATCGGTGCTGCGCGCCAACGCCAGCGCAGTGGCAAACCCACCGACTACTACCTGGACGCTGCTGCGGTGGCCCAGATCCGCAAGTGCCGCTTGGATCGGGCCCCGGCGTTGGTTCTCGTCATCGGTGTGGCGCGCCACATCCACATGTTCGCAAGCCACATATTGCGCCGTTGTCATAGGTGCCCCGGCATAGGGATGGTTGGGCCGCATCGCATAGACAAAGTGGTCCTTCAATAGCGCCTGGCTTTTAAAATTCGAATCCGTCTTCGAGCTGATGACACCGGTTTCAAGGTCTACTTCGCCCTCGCGGAGCGGGCGGTTCTCGTCGGTGTCTTTTTGCACAAAGCGCAGCTGCACCCCAGGTGCCGCGGCCGCCAACCGGGCAATCAGGTCTGGGCCGAAGGCTTCGACAAACCCATCACTACAGCGCAATGCAAGAACACGGGAGACGCTTTTCAGATCGGTCTCCTGCAACGGGTTGAGTGCCGCTTCGACCTCCTCAACCAACTGCGCAGTGATCTGTCTCAACTCCAGCGCCCGGGGGGTCGGCACCAGCCGACGCCCGCTGCGCACCAGCAGCTGATCGCCGGTTGTTTCCCGCAGTCGTGCCAAAGCCCGACTCATGGCCGAAGGGCTGAGCTTCAAGCGGTGGGCGGCTCCGATGACGCTGCCTTCCTTTAGAAGGGCATCAAGGGTCACAAGAAGGTTGTAGTCGGGACGTATGGACACGCGGATACACCAAGGGGCAATTGATTTAGATTTGATCAGCAGCGGCGGCGACAAACAGGCTGCGGCGGGCAATTCGGGTTTGGTTGGGAGTGACTGGGGCCAGGAAGTAGGCGGTTCGGGCGGAATCAGATGAATGCCTGTCAACATGCGTGGTGGTTTCGCAAAGGTCGAGAGCAAATACTGCGCCCTGTAGAGAGCTACCGTTTGTCTGGCCGGAACGGGGCTGGTTGAACATACGCCCAGCAAGGCCGAGTTTACCAAAATGATGTTGGATACTTACACCGGACAGCGTGTAGAAAAACCTGCCTAGCGGCATCCTTGATGTTCAAGATTGAGGGCTGTTCAAAGACCACGCGGTTCGTCAATCCACGGCAAGACTAACGTGCTTCGAAGTGGTCACTATGCATCGCTTGACGGCCACTTTCTTTGTGCCGTTCTTGAAATGGTCTCCACACGGTGCGCTTCTGGAATACGCGCTTGACTTGAATCCTAACACGGCGTTGCCATTGGGTCTTGGCGGTAAAGTCAAAGAGGAAGGACCGGCAATATGTAGGGAATACGCATCTGATCTAGATATCCAAAAAGAGGATATGATTGAGTGGCCAATGGAGAGCCCTCCGAGTATTCTAGTAAATTCATCGGAGTTTACTGGTTCGGGTGCTTTTGATAGCTATGGTGCACTTCAGTGCGTATCCTGACAGGGCTATACTTTTGCAAGTTGCTAGTCGAAAATCTCGCAATGGTACTTTGAGCAATGACTGAGAGTTCTTGTTGAATACAGCCTGCCCCAGTTTACAGGAGGGTATTGTTCGACCTAATTGCAAAATTCAGTAACCCAACTTAACATCGGGTGCCTTAAGTTCATGCAGAACTAACGAAGTGCTCTACGGGGCGATGTTGCATGGATGATTTGGAGTTCAGAACGCGACCTACCCGAGACGGATTTCAGGCGGTGCGTTCAAAACTTGGGCGACTAAGTCCGGTCAACCGGTTGACAATCCGGACACCAATCCTAGCTTCTGTTTTCTGGTTTTCGAAGTTGCGCGCCTTTAGCTTGGGCCCAATAACCGCCTTCCAGCGGCCCATGTGAGTTTCACCTCGGCTGTGTTGATTGTAGCCAGTGGCTTTCTGCCAGGCTATCCGCCCTTGGGCTGCGATCTCGGCGATGTGGCGGTCTCGTGCCGTCTGATCCTGGGCTGCATTGAGGCTCAGTACTGCATTTTTGGGAGGTGGGATCGTGACCTCAATCATCGATCCGAACCGAGCGGCAAGTAAATCAGATGCCGGTTTTCCATAGTAAGCTCCATCTGCCAGAAAGAGAGCAACCGAGCCGCCGACCTGATCCAAGAGCTCTGGCAGCACCGTCGGATCGCCTACGTCGTCCTTGGTGAGATCAGAGCAGACGGTCTTACCCCTGAAAAGATCAAGGCCGAGGTGCAGCTTCCGCCAAGAACGCCGTTTGCGATTTTTTTTATGCTTCTCCTCGAGCCAGTCACCTTCGCCGGAGATTCTTAGGTCAGCACTGTCCACGACCAAATGGACTGGTTTACCGCTTCCGGGCTTCCGAGCCGTACGCAGTGCTAGCCCATTGCTCCTGTGGGATAGGGTGGAGAAATCAGCCACTGCTATCTGAACCCCAAGCAGCCCTGCGATACTGCGCATCAGGCCTTGAGTTTACCGTAACGGTTGTTTGAAAAACATCCCCAGCGTCAGACAAATCTCCACCGCTAGGTCCGAATATTTCCGCTGGCCATCCCGGGTTGTTCGGCGTGGTGCAGACCAAAGGCCAAGCACGTCATCGCTCATCCAGACCGTTAGATCACTGCGCTGTCGCAGGCCTTGGTTGTATTCAGCCCAGTTGGTCACACGATGCTTCTGTTTGGGGAGCTTGTCTCGACGAGGGGCGTTGAACTTGTGCGGCATTTAAAGCATCCTGAAAAGAACAGGCCGCCTCGATATCAACACAGGGGCGATCCCTGCAACAATGCCCGGTATCTGTCTGTTTTGCTCAATGAATAATAAGTACCGGGAAAGCAGTGATTAAGATGACAACTACCAGCATGATCAGCCCAAATGGCATCGCCCCCAAAAAGATGTCTTTTAGCGAAATTTCATCATCCGGCAAACAGCTTTTGACAACAAATACCGCAATCCCAAACGGCGGGGTGAGCAATCCGATTTCAACAACGATGATCGAAAGAATTCCAAGCCAGACAATATCGACCCCGAATTGATTGAAAAGGGGAATGAAAATTGGCAATACGATCAGAATGATGGAGATTGAATCCAGCAACGTACCGAGGATGATAACAATCACAACATAGGCGATAATCAGAGCGAGCACGCCAAAACCAGCGGCTGAAACCCATTGCTGCATTTCTTGTGGCAGGCCAGAAAGTCCAAGCATCGATGAATACATGCTGGCTGCGATGATCATAAAACAGATGGACGCGGTGACATGCCCCGTTTCTACCGTTACCTTCCAGAAGGTCGCCCACGTTAGGCGCTTTTTGGCAATCGTCAGAATAAGCGCACCCGCCGCGCCAACGGCACCAGACTCGGTTGGGGTGAAAACCCCGCCGTAGATTCCGCCAATAACCAACAAGACAAGTAGCCCGATTGGGGCAAGTAACTTTACCGCCGTCGAAAAATCCATATCGTCGATATCATTTAGGGCCGCGAGCTGGTCTTGCCCAACCCACTGCGGCCGCCACTTACCGATGGCCAAGATAACAACCGCATAAAGGATCGCCAAAATGAGCCCCGGAATAATCGCCGCGATGAACAGGGCCCCAACCGACACTTCGGCAATGAACGCATAAACGATGAGCAGAATGCTGGGCGGGATCAACATGCCCAACACCGAGCTACCTGCGACGATGCCCACGGCCAAACGTGGATGATAGCCAAACCGTAACATTTCAGGGACAGCAACACGTGTGAACACCGCCGCTGAGGCGATGCTGACACCAGTGATTGACGCGAATATTGCGTTCGCAGCGACCGTAGCCACACCCAAGCCGCCACTGATTTTGCGGAAAACATAGTTCGCGACGCTAAAGGTTTCGCGTGCAATATCTGAGACGGATATGAGCAGACCCATCAAGACAAACAGCGGGATGACCGCAAACTCCTGACTCGAAATTGTTTCCACTGATTTCTGGGATAGAAGGTAAATTGCAATGTCGAAATTGTCAGTTATGAACCATGTTCCAACAAGCGAAACCAAGACAAGGACTACAGGGATATACATCCCCAGCATAACGAAAAAGAAGATTCCAGCGACGGATAGAACACCGATTTCCAAGCCTGTCATTAGTCTGATGTACTCCGGTGATTTGTAGTGCCCCTTGGATCAATTCCAAACAGCTGAGCGATATTTTTCAAGACACTGGCAAAGAACAGCAGACACAGTAGGCACGATCCAATTGCAACGATCAGCTCCATTGGCCATGTAGGTGCCGTAAATGAGCCTTGGTTTCCCAAGTAATATCCGCCGTCCCACGCTTCACTGAACCGCTTTTGGGCGCCCTTTGCGATGTAGTAAAACAAGACCACACCCGTAGCGTCAAACAGCGCGTTGATGATCATTGAGATCCGTGGAAATCGATCTTGGATGATAGTGATAATTCCGTCAGAGCGCATCAATTTACTAGATTTATACGTATCGGCAATTTGCAGATACACAATGGACACGATGCCCAATTCAGTAAGCTCGATCACCCCCGGCAGGGATGATCCAAGAAGATTTCGGCTAAGAACATCAGCACAAACAAGCGCCATCATTCCAATGATCAAAATCGTCCCCAGCGAATTCAATGACGTCACGGCGACGTTCAGAACTTGCATCACAAATGTTGCCGTTCGTTGAACAAAAGACGATTTTTCAGCTGGGCTTTGCATGGTGCGGATTTACTTTCGATATTGCCTATTCGCGGTCCCATTGACGGGCGATTGGTTGTCCTGCTTCGCGCATCTTTTCCATATAAGCCTCAAGAACCTGCGTTCCAGGAAGCCCATTTGCATCAGCCGCTTGTGCCCATTCTTGCGCGATATTGGGTAAGGTGTCCGCCCAAATCTGACGCTGGTCCGCAGACAGTTCGGTGACGGTCCCACCTTGTGTCACACATGCCTCGCGGCCCTTGGCATCGCCAGCGGTTGTGACCTCAGCCATCAAATGGCTGTATTCTTTAGTAACCTCGCGCAAGGCAACCTGCACTTCTTCGGGTTGTTTATCAAACCAACGCTTGTTCGCTACAACCGTGAAATTTGAAACTGCCCCCATCTCAGCAGATAAAAAATGCGGCGCGGCTTCACACAGCTTGAAGGCGCCGACAACGTCACCCCATCCAACAAGCGCATCAGAAACTCCGCTGTTCACTTCTTGATAAAACTTGGGCAGCACACTTGGCACACCCGTTGCGCCCAGCCCTTCAAGCCATCGCAGGTTCAACCCAGCGCCTGAGACCTTGATACCCTCAAAGTCATCAAGGCTATCGATGGGGTCTTTTGACAAAACCGCATAGCTTTTGATGGTTCCCATATGACCCAGGAATTCAAGATTGAATTTCTCCCATCCGGCTTTCATTTCTGGGATTGAATGTGTCAGCGCATCGTTCACCTCAGACGTCAGGCCAAGGTCAGTACTGACAAAAGGGGTGACGTAAGACACGCTTGAAAGCGGGACCTTGTCGGCGTGAAATGCTGTCACGATCAAGCCCAATGTTCCGACCCCGTTGGACAGCGCGTCAAATTCGCCTCTTGGCTTAACAACGGTGCCAAACGCTTCGGTGTATTTCAACGTATAGTTTCCCGTTTCCGCCAACCGTTTGTTGACTTCGGGCATGAAGAATTCTTTTAGGTTGTGCACCCACGCCGTGCGATCCGTATAACCGGACATCACTGTCACTTTGATCACCTCTTGCGCAGAAACGGCAGGCGCAGTGAATGACATTGCCAATGTGGCGGCTATCGCTGTGAGCGTAAATTTTTGTGTAAGCACAATCTTGTCCTCCTCAGGTATTCCATTGGTTCGAAAAGGCGCGCAAGCAGATTGCCTGTGCGCCATTCGTCTATCATTTTAGATTAATTGGCTAGTGATGTCGCAAAACCCACGCCGCCAAAAACTGTCAAGTTCGGGATGATCGAACAACCCGCGCACAGTTCTGGCAATGCAAAACGCATGGATGCCATTCGCACATTTGTGCCCAGAACAAAGTGGATGTCTGTCGCGTCTTGCGCAAATTCCAAAACTTTCGAGCCCGGTGTGCGGTCCTTGTGGGTAAACGTTTCACCATATTCTTTGGTGAAATTAGACAAAATCGAATCTTCGCCCGTGTCAGGCAGACCAGCCAAAACAATATTGATCTCAGGATCAGCCATCGCCGCACGAATGTCTTCAGCCGTATCCAACGGTCCAACCCCATCAGGTAACGGAACATTTGTGCGAACCATCGACATGTTCAACGGGTAGTATGCTGGCGAGATATCGGAAATGCCCTTGCGGCGTTTGTTGATCGCATAGGCACCACCAATCACATCATAACATCCGTTCGCCTTGCGGCCGTCCAATGTACAGTCCAAATCTTCAGCCGTCGAAAGCCATGTATACATGTCATTGTTTCCAACCGAATCCGTGTATTCGATCCAATCCAAAGCAATTTCAGTGTTGTAATGTGCATTCAACTTTTCCTGCATCATGTTCCAAAAATCGACAGAAAGACCAGAGGGGTGTTTAGGGTCCGCCGCATTTGGAATGGCCCAAGGGGCACCAACACCAATCCAACCCAATCGAATGCTTTGGGTCTCAATGACATGTGACAGCAATGTGCCATCTGTCACCTCAGGGTACGGATGATCCTTTGAATTGACCAACGTGGGATCTGACAGATCAGGCGCAGGCAATCCGTATTTCGCCAAAACACCTGGATAACGCGCATCCTCGATGGCTTCACCCATAGCGGCGACCATGGCAGCCTTCAGCTCTTCTTGAGCAACAGCAGGAACGGCGAGCGTTGCCAACAGGGCGGCGACAGCAAGTGATTTTCTGAACATTTTGTCCTCCATTTTTTCCGACCGTGCGTTCAACATTAATGCCTGCCGGTTTTCCTCCCTCCCATTTCGAAACATTTTCGGAACCATCTAAATATGGTGTTTGGCGTTCCGCCACGGGACTGAAAATGAGTATGCATGCCACGCTTGCCCCAGCGTAATCACAAGATGTTGGGGCAGACATCAGAAAACCTGAGGTTCAACCTTTGCTCAAGGTTGAAGTAGGCCCACACCGCGCAATGCAGCATCCACTTCCTGAATGCGCTCTGCGTTGTCGACAGCGAGGCGTCCATCAGCATTCCAAAACGAATTTTCAAACCCCGCACGGGCTTTACCGCCAAGGCGTGCCGCCTCAGCAAGGCTTGCGGTTTCACCGTGACCAAATGCGCATAACATCCAGTCAAAACTGTGTTTCTCCGCGCGGTCCAGTTGCACAAGGTAATCTACCAGATCATTTGCGCCTTTGGCACCGTCCACATAGGTCCCGCGGACCAATTGGATTAAGTGGTGGTGTCCGGGAATATGGTCTGCGTTCAAAGCATCCACAAAGCTCGCAACTTCATCTGGTGAATACAGAATATGTTGGATTTCGACGCCATTATCAGCCGCCCAATGATAAAAATCGCGTGCATCAGCCCAATCAACAGGACTACAGACCATCTCACGCAGGGCAACAGAAACATGCGCAGGGCGCAAAGCCTTCATCATATCGCGCTGTTCCTGTGCACTATAAAGGCCAGCCGCTTCGGAGGTCACTTGCAAATACATGCCTGGAACTTCTGACGCCAAGCGATCAAGCAAAGCTTTGTAGCGATCAGCATCAATCAGGTGCTTACCGGCAGAATCGCGCAGATGTAGATGGATGCCGTCAGCTCCCGCTGCTTGACCCAGACGCGCGGATTCAACCATTTCATCATCTGTCATAGGTAACGCAGGGTGATCTGCCTTACTGTGCCTTGCGCCATTCGGGGCCATCATCAATCGGGGAAGCGCGGTCAAATTCCTTGCTCCGTTTGTGGGACACAAACATGGCGATCACAAAGAAAACCGGATGGCGGGCGCGGATCACCAAGGGCAGACCCTTTTTTACACAGAACAGGCACAAATAATTCCTTTTAACAATTTGATGCCTGAAGCTATCGAGAATTGACCCGTCAGAACAATTAATAGTATTGGATACTATCTACAAGAAAAACGGATGGAGCATCTATGAAACTACAGCAATTACGGTATTTCGCTGCAGTTTATGAACAAGGATCATTTTCCTCTGCAGCAGAGAAGGTTAACGCGACGCAATCGGGCCTGTCGATGCACGTCAGCCAGATTGAAAAGCGCTATGATGTCGCCCTTTTTCTGCGCAGCTCGTCCGGTGTGACACCGACGGCCGCAGGCAAGGCGTTTTATGTTGAGGCCGTTAAGGTACTGGCAGCGGCAAGTCATGCAAAAGATCGCATTCAAAGCCTATCAAAATCCGTGGTGGGTCACGTCAATGTAGGGTTGATGCCGACCTTCACGCGCTCAATCTTAACATCGGCATTGTTGCGCTTTTCCACCGAATACCCTGAGGTTAATTTATCAATTTCAGAAGCTTACTCTGGAGCATTGGAAGATGAAGTAGCTGAAGGACGGCTTGATTTTGCCGTTGTTCCAGCGGCCTTTGATTTGCGCGATACTCTAATTTCAACCCCGATGGGTAGAGACCGTGAATGCCTTGTTTCCGCATTGGGTCAAAAATTTACATCACGCAATGGACAGGTTGTTCTCAAAGATCAGCCCCCTCTGCAACTTGTCCTTCCCGGGAAAAAGAACGCCCGGCGTCATAGCATTGAAACATATTTGGCAGTCAATGGCATCAAAGTAAAAGAGGTGTTGGAGCTAGATACCATGCATGGAACTCTTGATCTTGTGTCAAAATCACAATGGGTGTCGATCTTGCCTCGCGTCTTATGTCTACCTGATTTTGATGGGATGCGCCGCCAAGTACTGCCATTGATGGACCCACCTCTAAGTGTGGATTACATGCGCATCGAAACAGGGTCCCGGCCCCTCAATCAAGCTGCGCGCGCCTTTGCCGATGTCCTACAACAAGAATTAACAACTGCGCTAGAATTTCGGGTTAACGATCTCACCTAAAGACAACATGGGAGTCGTGGTAACCCACTAGATGAATGCTGTTTCGGAAAGCCTTACTGCTCCTCCATCAGGTTTCTTGATAGCCGCCTAGTATATTAATGGTTACTCAAGTTGGCCTTGTTGCACTTAACTTGCTTTCCTAAGCGGGGTACCAAACCATCCCTGCAAGTGAGGGGGGTTAATGAAACTTGGATACCTGAATATCCCAAAGCAGGGATCTGCTGGTGGATCAATGCAAAATACGAACCGCGCTCATGTCATACGCAGCTTGGGATTTACTGAATTCTATGGTGATGTGAATTTGGATACTGCCAATCGCGCAGGTACGTTTTGTAATGATCCAGAACAAGCTGCGGTTTTACATGTGCTTCCTGATTTGCCAAAACCTGCATACCCACGCATCATTTCGTCAGATGAAGACGGTCTGCATTTCGAAACACCATTTGCTGCAGGACATAATGCGGCCCCCTGCCCGACCACCGAGCAGGTTATAGAAAATATACAGCAAAGTTGCGCATCTCTTTCTGTAAGCTGGCTTGCCAAAGAAAATCTAGCGCGGCATTGGGCGGCACATGTCAAAGGCTGCACATATGCAGGAAAGCGGGCATGTCCAACAGATTGGCATGTCGCGCGAACCATTTTGATTTGTGACGATCCGGCGCGTGCAGAGGTGGCAGTAAAAGCTAACGATAGCCCCTGCCGCGCATATTACAGTAAAGTTGCACAAGTGCCCCCAAATTCCCCACAAGTCGATGCCATGATGGATGCCTGCGTTCTGCATGGTACAGTGCAAACTGTGTTAAATGAATTGGATAAAATTGTCGCCTCATCTGGCCCGTTTGGGACTCTCACGTTGGTGGATCATGAATGGCCAGACGAAGCGCTGGCCATAACTTCCATGGCAGCGTTGGCCAATGCTTACGCCCCGAGGCTCAAACCAAAACGCATCGCGATGTAAGGGGGCTGATGTAGCCTCCTTACCTATTCCTCTTTAGCCTTCAAGCTGTCAAAGGAAGTCATGACCGTCTTACGGTAAGCATCTCGCTGGGAAAGTTGATCATAAAATGACGTTAATTTCGGGAGATCTGGACGGTCGAAATCCATAGCAAAGTAGCGAAATAGCGATGCGCCAACAACGATGTCACCCATCGAGAAATCATCGCCTGCAACAAACCGATTATCCCCCAGATGGGCATTAAGCATCTCAAAGCTCTGAATTAGTCCGGTAATCGCTCGGTCACGTTCATCCTGATTGCGCTGTGATTTGGGTAGCCGCACCATCTGATGAAACAGCGCAATATAATGTGCGTAGCAATTGTTCTGAAACCACTCCATCCACATATCCGCGCGCGCAACCTTCGCCGAATTTGTTCCCGCAAGCGAACCGCCACCATAAGAGTTTGAAAGGTAGCGCACGATCGCATTGGATTCCCACAAAGTGAGGTCACCATCGACCAACAGAGGCACCCTTCTGTTCGGGTTCATCGTGCCGTATTCATCCGTATCCAAGCCACCAAATGCACCACCAAGATCAACTTGGTCATACCTGACCCCAAGCTCTTGGAGGGTCCAAAGTACCTTTTGAACATTTATTGAAGTCGTTCTACCAAAGAGGCGCATTTTTACTCTCCTAACGATGACGCTTATTTATCACATGATAATTTTCTGGACTACAAGCGCTAAGTACTATCTTTAGAAGAGTAACCTGTCATGGGAGCTGACGTGTCTAACAAACCAATTTCACCCTCTAGAGACGCACCAACGTTGCCTCGTCGTCGACTGTCGCATGATGCTCGAAAGAATGAAATTGTTCTGGCTGCAACTGAGCTGTTTGCCGAAGTTGGATTCGACGGCAGTACACGCGATGTAGCCTTACGCGCCGGGATCACACAACCACTCCTTTATCGCTATTTTCCGAATAAAGAGAGTTTGATAGAAGCAGTCTATACCAAGGTCTATCTGGATCGCTGGAATCCTACATGGGATGAACTCTTGCAGGATCGATCCCGCCCCGTAAAGGACCGATTTCAAAAATTTTACGAGGCATATACTCAGACAATTTTTGACTCAACATGGCTGCGTATTTCCAGTTTTGCCGCGTTGCGCAATGCCGACATTCATCACTGGTACAATCAGGTTGTGCAGGAAATGATCCTCAAACCTCTGGTCCGTGAACGTCGAAATGAACTGACCGGAGACAATAATTTCATTGTCACAAAAGATGAACTCGCCGTGCCCTGGATGATTCATGGCGGGCTCGTGGATTACGGGATGCGGCGCTACATTCTAAAAAGTGATACTATTCTAGATACACCAACAGCTATTTCGCATGCGCTGGATATGTACCTTTCATTTACTAAAGAAAATATTGTCCCTCATTAGAACGGCCTGCTTGTACTCAAGCGGTCGCAATTAATGATCATGTTCCTATGATCTTGTGCAACACATCCAAAAAAGTACTCATCTGCCTGCTGCTGATCCCCTCAAAAGCTTCGCTTTCATAAGAATCAGCAAGGTCCCACACGTCGCTAGCACCTGCAAGTCCGGATTTAGTCAGCTCAAATACCCCCTTATCCTCAGCGATCATGCCACGTTCTGTCAGGTTCAGCAGCGCCTCGCGCACCTCAGGAAGTGGGCCGTTGATATGTGCAGCAAATTCTTCTGCTGCGGTACGGGGCATATCGTTAAGCACAAGCAATGTACGCGATTCAATAAGGGTCAGCCCTAGAATTTTCAACCTCGGGCTGTAACTCGCTTGATAAGCACGAACAGCCTGTAGCATCTTGAAAAAGATATGATCGTCCATGCGGCCATCCGACGTGATTTTCGCGGCCTCATTATCACTCTTCGCAGTGCCCCCCGGATGGCCAAACACCATCGAGTATGACCCTTGATGAAAACAAAGCGGTGGGCGGCCATAGTCGTCAAAGGCCACAACCTTGCCAACGAATATCCAATGATCTCCCCCGTCTAACTTGTCATAGGCTTCACATTGGAAACGCCCAGCACAATTCGGAAAGATCGGAGCACCTCCAACGCCTTCTTCCCAATCGATACCTGCAAATTTATCTTCTTGCTGGCGTGCAAAATGGTTCGACATATCCATCTGATCGGAGGCTAGGATATTAACAGCAAAGTGAGATGCAGATTCAAAAATCGCACAGCTTCTCGCCTCTTTGATGCTGCTCCATAAAATCAATGGGGGATCCATCGACAGGGAATTAAAACTACTTGCTGTCACGCCAACCTTTTCACCCTCAGGGCTAACGGCAGTAACAATTGTCACACCCGTCGCAAAGTTGCCAAGTGCGCGGCGAAATTCATGAGCGTTGAAGCTTTGCTCAGTGGACGGATTAGTCATGAGTTGTCTCCTGATTTCAGAAGTGGAAACGACGGGTTGGATCCAAGAGGAGTGACACCTGCCCCTTCAGGTTGGCCTTCCAACACCATATTCGAACGCAAAACGGGGGACC
>ERZ1027208.396-NODE-396-length-17413-cov-12.223182_pt1 | contig 17413 bp, 14 predicted proteins | sample MGYA00520867_ERZ1027208 | MGnify/ENA primary metagenome ERZ1027208 (study PRJEB33311, sample SAMEA4378413) | marine metagenome | biome: Marine biome; feature: Fjord; material: Water | collected 2014-07-20T08:00:00Z/2014-07-... | depth 75 m ...
TTCACGCCGCCATGCACCCTGCCGACCAGTTTGTGGCGTATAGCCGGTTGGTGGAGGAAGGATTGAGTGTGGAGGACATTGCTCAGCGGTTTGGGGTGGCAAAAAGGCTGGTGCTGGGTAAGGTGGTACCGAAGCTGCTTGATCGTTATCGGCGTGACATCTTCCCTTTTTGCTCAGAATTATCATTAACGAACGAAGGCATTGAACTTTCCATCAATGTCTGTAGACTAACTAACCTCTCAATCCTTAACTAAAGGTCAATAATTAGGTGCGAAATGCGTACGTACGCTCTTTCTTAGCGATTATCGTTTTACTGCAATCATTTGCAGTAGTCGCTGACGCGCACCAGTTTCATCAGTCCAATAACCAGCACGAAATCATTGCTGAGTATATATATGAACCAGCCGCCGTTATCGTAGCTGATGATGTCGATCAGCAAGATGACGCGCTAGATCGCCACCACTGTTGTCATTGCCACAGCTTAGGGTGCTCAGTATTACCTGTTTCGCCTTGCCATATAGGCCTAATTAATAGTCCTTCCGTGACATTTATGTATACGGATCGATACTCATTTCAACCTTCCGGTTCACTTTACCGCCCTCCAATAGTTTAGTCCTCGCCTTTAAGAAACGGTCGAATTTTTTCGACATAACGATTCATTTAGTAGGACTAAAATATGTTTTTCCATCAAAGCTCTGGCTCGCGCCTGCGTTTTTGCGCAGCCGTAGGGTTAGTTATATTCTCTATCGTCTCGAAAGAGGCTTTTGCTCAAAATAGCGGTCAACCGTTATCACTTCACCAGGCCATTACGAAAACCTTGGCGCAAAATCCTCAACTTCATCAATTTAATATAAAGAAAGATGTTCTTCTTGGTCGCAGAGAGACCAGTGAATTAACCCCCGCGCTGAATGTCAGCATAGAGGTTGAAAACTTTGCGGGTTCCGGTGAGTTGTCTGGAGTGACATCGGCCGAAACCACACTTGCGTTATCTTCTGTCATCGAATTAGGCGGTAAGCGGCGCGCTCGTCTATCCGTGGCTAACGCACAACTGCAAACGTTCGACTACCACCGTCAAGCCTTTACATTGGATGTTTTGGGTGATCTGACCAGTACGTTTATCCAGGCTCTTGAGGTTCAAGCGTTGTCAGAACTTGCTGTAGAAGCACGTAACCTTGCGCAAAGCACTCTAAAGATTGCCAAAAATCGATCGAACCAGGGAGCCGCTCCGGAATATGAAGTTAAGCGTGCAAAATCTACACTCTCACACTCTCAGCTACAGGTTGATGCGCTAGAGCAACAGTTTCAGCGGTTACAGATCAAGATCGCCGCTTATTGGGGAGAAACCTTACCCAGCTGGTCCAAACTCGATGGGGATATTTATACCTACGGTACGGCATCAGATTTCATTGCTTTATATGAGCGTGCTAAATCGTCACCTGCAATCGCCCAGTTCGCCAGTGAAGCGCGCTTGAAAAAGGCTCAGGTCTCGCTTGCCAAAACTCAATCCAAAGCCGATCTGGGGTGGCAGCTTGGTGTACGTCGATTTGAAGATAGCGGCGATACGGCATTTACCGCTGGCGTGTCGATTCCATTATTCAGTGGTAAACGAAACCGAGGTGCACTGAAATCCGCGATGGCGTCCGAAAACGAAGTGGTTTACGAGCGTCAAACAGCACTATTGAAGTTGCATGTGCAGTTGTTCGAAGCCTATTCACAGCGGCAACAGCATGTCGCAGCAGTCAAGGTCTTTCGTACAGTCATCTTGCCGGACTTAAATTCTGCCTTAGCATCAACTCAGCGCGCCTACGAAACAGGACGGTACAGCTATCAAGACTGGATAGCGGCACAAAAAGAGTTACTTGATGCGAAGCGATCACTCATTGAGAGTGCCGCCGCTGCATCACTTAATCAGGCCGTTATAGAGCAACTCATTGCAGAGCCACTCAATTAGTCAGCAACGATAACTCAATAAACCCATTTTTATTTCGATGCATTAAAGCTTCGAAAAAACAGGATTAAACAATGAAAACGTCATTTGCATTATTCTTTATCATTTTTTGTACAAGCCTTACTGCTGCCGTCCAGGCTAGTGAAGAACACGACCACAAACATTCTGAAAATAGTTCGCACGAAAAAGCCCACGATCAGAAACATAGTAATAAAGAAAAACACGATGATGACGAGCATGGTCATGATGCAGAGAAAGAGCATGGTCACGATGAAGGCTCACATCATGACGATGGAGAAGAGGATGAGCACGGCGAGGAAAGCTCGACTGAAATTAATGACGCCATGGCTCAAAAGGTAGGTATTGAAGTCGCGCAAACTGGATCGCAAACACTCCACCAAACACTCACAACCTATGGGCGTTTGACGACGGCGCCAGAGAGCACCAGTCATGTTCGTGCACGATTTCCGGGTATTGTTCGGTCTGTGGCGTTCAATATTGGCGATCAAGTTAAGGAAGGCGATCTGCTTGCCGTCATTGAATCCAATGAGAGTTTAAAGCGCTACGATGTTCGTGCACCGATTGGCGGCACAATTATTCAACGTCATGCCAACAAAGGGGAAATGATACAGGAGCAAGTGCTGTTTTCGATATCAAGTTTTGAATCATTGTGGGCAGATTTACGTATTTTTTCGACACAACAACAATCGATTAACATTGGCCAACCCATTCATGTAACGGCAGGTGAAAAGCGTATCGATTCGCGTATTTCTCACATGTTGCCAGCCGAAGAAGATTCGCCTTATCTTATTGTGCGAGCAAAAATCAATAACACTAAAAATAATTGGTTTCCTGGATTGATGGTTGAAGGGAAGATTGTCATCAACGAATTTGAGGCACCGATCGCCGTCAAGAATTCGGCTTTGCAAACTATGGGGGGGCGCACCGGAATCTTTGTCAAAGAGCATGACGACTACCGCTTTACTGCGCTCGTTCTAGGTCGCAGCGACGACGAATTTACAGAAGTATTATCGGGTGTTCAAGGAAGCACCCAATATGTAATAGCGAACAGCTACTTAATAAAAGCTGACATCGAAAAATCCGAAGCCGAACACGATCACTAAGGGGTATATGATGATTAATTCCATTTTACGCCTTGCCATCGAGCGGCGTTTATTATTTTTGTGTAGTATTTTTCTGATTGTCGGTATAGGTTTTTGGAGTTATCAAAAACTCCCTATCGATGCTGTTCCAGACATTACAAATGTTCAGGTACAAATCAATACTTCAGCTCCGGGTTATTCACCCCTGGAAGCAGAACAGAGAATTACTTATCCGGTAGAGAAAGCACTGGCTGGGTTACCCAATCTTGCTTATACCCGATCCTTATCTCGTTACGGTCTTTCACAGGTAACAGTCGTCTTCGATGAAGGCACCGATATATATTTTGCCAGAAACTTAATTAATACAAAATTAGGAGCAATAAAGAGTGCCTTGCCTCCAGGCATGGAGCCAGAGATGGGACCGATTTCTACTGGGCTTGGAGAAATATTCATGTATACGGTACAAGCCTTGCCTGACGCCGTAGATGGTAATGGCAAGCCTTATGACGCTACTGCATTACGTGAGATTCAAGATTGGATCATAAAACCACAGCTTGCACAGGTTAAGGGCGTTGTAGAGGTCAACAGTATTGGTGGTTACAACAAGCAATACCATATAACCCCTGATGTTCAAAAGCTGTTGCATTTCAATGTTGGAATGGAAGATATCGTTCAAGCGCTAGAGGCCAATAACGGTAACCGCGGCGCGGGCTATATTGAGCGAAACGGTCAGCAGCTATTGGTTCGTTCACCTGGGCAGCTAGCAACCATAGAAGATATCGCCAACGTCATTATCGCTGAGAATAATACAATTCCAGTTAAGGTATCTGATGTTGCGAGTATCGCTATTGGCAAGGAACTACGAACAGGTGCTGCAACACAGGATGGTGTAGAAACAGTGTTGGGTACGGCCATGATGTTGATTGGTGAAAACTCCCGTACAGTGGCACGCGATGTTGCGCTGCGCCTTGAGACTATTCAAGCATCCCTTCCTGAAGGTGTAGTAGCGACCTCTGTATATGATCGTACGGCGCTCGTTGACAAAGCCATTGCCACGGTAAGTAAGAACCTTCTAGAAGGCGCAATACTTGTAGTTGCCGTATTGTTTTTATTATTGGGCAATCTCCGTGCGGCATTGATTACAGCTGCGGTGATACCACTAGCCATGCTAATGACGATTACTGGCATGGTCAAAACAGGTGTGTCCGCTAATTTGATGAGTTTGGGGGCATTAGACTTTGGGCTAATTGTCGATGGCGCAGTGATTATTGTAGAAAATGCTATCCGTCGTTTATCCAACGCGCAGCACGCAGGACAATTGGATTTACGTGAACGATTAAACGTGGTTTACGAAGCGACAGCCGAAGTCATTCGTCCCAGTCTTTTTGGTGTTGCAATTATTACCGTTGTGTATATCCCCATTTTTTCATTGACCGGTGTTGAAGGGAAAATGTTCCACCCTATGGCGGCAACAGTCGTTATGGCACTAATTTCAGCTATGGTGCTGTCATTAACGGTCGTGCCTGCCGCTGTAGCGGTATTCTTAAAAGGAAAAATCAGCGAAAAAGAAGGGATTGTGATTCGCGGCGCAAAATCTGCGTATGAACCGGCGTTGTTACTCGCATTAAAATTTCGCTGGTTGGTTGTAGGCAGTGCAACTGTACTGGTTGCGGCCTCTCTTTGGTTAGCGACAACGTTAGGCTCCGAGTTTGTGCCGCAACTTAATGAAGGTGATATTGCATTGCACGCTATGCGAATTCCGGGTACCGGATTGGAGCAGGCGGTGGAAATGCAGGAATTGCTTGAACAACGCATAAAATCCTTTCCTCAAGTCGATAAAGTGTTTGCGCGTATCGGGACCGCTGAAGTGGCGACTGACCCGATGCCGCCTAATGTCGCCGATAATTTTGTGATTTTAAAACCACGTTCCCAGTGGCCAGATCCTTCGCTTACTAAGCAAGAATTGGTTGAGCAAATGGAAAAATCACTCGAAGAATTACCGGGTAATAATTACGAATTCACCCAACCCATTCAAATGCGATTCAATGAATTGATCTCTGGCGTTCGAGCTGATTTGGGTATTAAAGTTTTCGGCGATGATCTGGATCAACTAGTTGTCACGGCCAATGATATTTTGAAAACACTGAGTAAAGTCGATGGTGCAGCCGATGCGAGAGTCGAACAAGTTACCGGCTTGCCAACCTTATCCATAATTCCGAAACGTACGGCCTTGGGGCGTTATGGTCTCAATGTGTCAGAGTTACAAGAATGGGTAGCGACAGCAATTGGCGGTGAGAGTGCAGGAATACTGTATGAAGGGGATCGGCGATTTGAGCTGGTAGTTCGTTTACCGGAAACTGTTCGGCGAGATGTCGAACGCCTAGCATTCTTACCCGTACCGTTACCAAACGGTGACTATGTACCGTTGTCCGAAGTCGCCACCTTGGATATTTCGCCTGCACCGGCACAAATCAGTCGTGAAAATGGTAAGCGCCGCATTGTTGTTACAGCCAACGTGCGTGGTCGAGATCTTGGCGGATTTGTTGAGGATGTAAAGGTCCAAATTTCGTCACAGGTAGATATTCCGGCTGGGTATTGGCTTGACTATGGCGGCACCTTCGAGCAACTCGAATCTGCGAGTAAACGATTGTCTATCGTCGTACCGTTGACTTTACTGCTTATCATTGGCTTGTTGGTGATGGCTTTTGGGTCACTGAAGGATGCCCTCATTATTTTCAGTGGTGTGCCATTAGCTCTAACTGGTGGTGTTTTAGCCTTGGCACTGCGTGGCATGCCTATGTCCATTTCCGCCGGAATTGGTTTTATCGCTTTGTCGGGAGTTGCGGTGCTAAATGGATTAGTGATGCTGGCGTTTATCCGTGATCTGTGGCACGAGAAAGGTGACTTGATGCTTGCAGTAACAGAGGGCGCGCTTGTACGTTTGCGACCCGTATTAATGACTGCATTGGTAGCCAGTCTTGGATTCGTGCCGATGGCATTAAACACAGGTACCGGAGCAGAAGTTCAACGCCCGTTAGCCACCGTTGTTATCGGCGGGATTATTTCCTCCACTTTGCTAACGTTGCTCGTGTTACCCGTCCTCTATCATTGGTTTCATAAAAATGATCGCCTAAAAGTTGTGAAAGCTAATAACTAATCGTCCTTAATGAAAGACGCGGCAAAAACGTTGCCGCGTCTGGATAACAAGCAAGGAGAAGAAATGCATAACCACGGTCACGCACATAATAGTGATGATTCAAGTTCAAGAATTGCTTGGGCTTTTTTCCTCAATGTCGGCTTTACAATCATTGAATTCATTGGTGGCTGGCTTACTAATAGTACAGCGATCATGGCGGACGCGGTACATGACTTAGGCGACAGCCTGTCGATTGGGTTAGCCTGGTTTTTATCATATTGGAGCAATAAGCCCGCAAGCGGAAATTTTAGCTACGGCTACAGACGCTTTTCGCTATTAGGGTCTTTGATAAATGGGATGGTATTGGTTGCTGGCTCCCTTTGGGTGCTAAGTGAATCCATACCTCGCCTGCAAAACCCGGAAATGCCTGTCGCTGAAGGTATGCTCGGTATGGCTATCTTTGGTATAGCCGTGAATGGATTCGCTGCGTACAAACTCAGCGGAGGAAAAACCGTAAATGAGCGGGTTTTAAACTGGCATTTGTTAGAAGACGTCTTGGGGTGGGTAGCAGTATTCATTGTCTCTATCGTACTTATATTTGTTGACTGGCCAATACTCGATCCCATTTTATCTATTGGTTTCACCCTATTTATTGCCTTTAATGTCTTTCGCAATTTATGGAAAACCGGGCTCCTATTTTTACAGGCAGTACCAGATAAAAAACTTCATAATCAGATTGCAGAAACTCTTAAGAAATTAGCGGGTGTAAAAGACGTGCACCATCTTCATTTGTGGTCATTGGACGGTGAGCATCATGTGTTAACAGCACACCTTGCGCTATCACATACGATGGACTTATCCCAACAGTTAAATTTGAAACAAAAGATTGCCGATGAACTGGATTATTTTGACCTTGAACACACCACTATTGAGTTCGAGTTTGAGTATGAAAGTTGTCGCGACAGGCTCAAATAAAGGACGATCTTCGGTAAGCTACAGAATTTGAACAACTTTTGAAAATACATAATTAGTAACAGATTGGTGACACGATTGGCCAATATTGAAGATTACCTTCATGCAGCAACGCGAGATAACACCCGAAAAAGCTATCGCGCCGCGATTGAGCATTTTGAAGTGTCGTGGGGTGGATTTCTCCCTGCGACCGCCGACAGTATTACCCACTACATAGCGGACTACGCCGATAGTTTGTCCATTAACACCCTACGGAAAAGACTAGCCGGTATTGCAGCGTGGCACCAAGATCAGGGATTTCCAGACCCAACAAAAGCACCCCACGTTAAAAAGGTGCTTAAGGGTATCGCTGAGCTGCACCCAACAACCCCCAAACAAGCTAAACCTATCCAACTGCATCATTTGAAGCAATTACTAAGCACCTTAGATCAAACGGTTCAAAACGGATCCCAAATAAACGGCTTGCAAGCTATCCGTGATAAAGCTTTGTTGCTCATGGGGTTTTGGCGAGCTTTTCGCAGTGACGAATTGGCCCGTCTCTGTGTTGAACATGTACAGGCTGAGCCCTGCAAAGCGACGCATCGACTCGATTTCATACAGTGCATCTTCCATCGCAGGGTCACTCAGGTTGTAGAGTAGTTGCATGACATGCACTCTCAACATCACGCTCAGGGGGTACGGTTTGCGGCCGACCTTGCCGTTAGAATACTTCTTTGCCAGTTGCTGCTCCAGCTTTTTCCAGGGAATCAGCCCATCCATCCGCTCAAGAAATTTTTCTCGTCGTGTTTTCCGCTTTTTTCCTTGGTACTCTGCTTCGGCGAAGGTTAGTTGGCTCATGAAATTGATTCCACAGGTGAAAAACCCTATTGTGCCATTTATTAGGTGTTTTTCAGAGATGCCCTAGGTCAAGATCCGCACCATTACTGGATTTTATCGGCTTGTTTACAATCGAGTGGGGGAGTGACCGGAAACGCGCAAGGTAATCTCTGGCACTGGCTGGCATCTGAAGGAGGTAAAAAGTGTTGTCAGGCTCTAAAAAGCTGTTTATCTGTCGCTGGAGATTTCTTTCATTTCGATTCATTCCCAACTTCTTGCCACGCCGAGAGTTGTGACGATTCTATCTGCTAACGTGCAAAGTTTCCTGCATGCGGGCTCACGACTTCATTTTCGGCAATCTCCCTGAATTATCTCTGGTCATCTGTTTCGATATTTTCTTAGGCCTATTTGGAATTGCGGTTAATAGCGTTTTTTTTGCCCAGTCGCTCAAGCACGATTGCTTTGACTATTTCTCGCAATGCAGAGTGATTCTTTAATCGAAAAGGATCAGGTTCGCAGAGTGAGGTGAAGGCCATTCATGAAGCAATGGCAACCGATACCACCAGACTGTCGGCTTCCAGACCAAGCTATAATATACTATACACCCATAAAAATCGGTGCCAGTCACTGCGGTGCTGGAGTTCAATTTGCTGTACAGATTTTGTCATCCTTGCCTAAAATCGACTCCGTTCTGCGACAGCCATTATAGCCTTGGACGCGAAAGTGGCACTGGTGCTCCCCGACTATTTTATTATGATTTATTCGTTGCATAAATCTTGCTACGGTAGCCATCGCTATTCGGATGAACAGTCGGGAGTTAGTTAAGTACAAATGCCACCGGTACAATAAATTCCAGCTCTCGGCGGGGATCGTTTTCAGGCATGGGCGGAAATGGGTCAGCCCGTCGCACCATCTCAAGGGTAGCGTTGTCTAGCAATCTGTTGCCGGTGGGTTGTATTAGAGTTACCTGTTGTGTGCGTCCTGAACGATTGATAAGGATGCGCAACATGCCTTCTCCTTCAATGCGCAGACGTTTGGCATGGCGCGGATACGTTTTATGTTTTTCGAGCCAGGCAACGAGCAATTGTTCGTATCGCGCAGTGGCGACCGCATCCAGAGGCGCCACGCTGGATGCGGCAGGGGCCGACTGTAGTATTTCCTGTGTAAGTTCGGGGCGCTGTTCAGGTTCGGAGATATTGTTGGTCGGGTGCGGTGTCGGTGGTTGTGGTGGTTCTGGCTTAGGTGTGGGGTTTACCGCCGGTTGCGGTTTAACTGACGCTTCTTGTTCTACTAACTGGGGCTCAGGCTGGGGGATAGGCTTAGGCTCGACCATGGGTTCCGAAAGGGGTTTTGGCAGCGGTTCGGGGGTTTCAATGGTGGCAGTCACTGTGTTGTCTGCAACGGCGGCCAGCAAGTTGATGCGCAGCGGAGGTACTGGGGGTGGAGGAAGCGGGGCAGGGGTGGGCAATGTTAGCCATATCGTCACGCCGCCATGCAGGGCCAGAGCGATCAGCACGGTTATGCTCATGTGTAGTCGGGTAATCATCATGGGCGTTTACTTTTGTATGGTTGCCAGGGCAACATTGGAGCCTCCGGCAGCGCGGATCTCGTCCATTACTTTGAGCAGCTGTTGTACTTCAGTATGAGCGTCGCTTTTCAGTGTAATGGCGGAATCAATATTGTGTTTTAGCAATGGCTCAAGGGCCATGCGCAGCTGCTTCAGCTCAATGTGTTCACCATTGAGAGCCAGTTGGCCCATTCGGTTCAGCGATACGGTGATGGGCATGGTTTCCGTGGCACTTGCGCTGCTTGATTCGGGAAGCTCCAGTTCAATGGCTTCTGGCACCAGGAACGTACTGGTGAGCATGAAAAACACCAGCAGCAGGAATACGATATCGATGAGCGGCGCGATATCCAGATGCGAATGGATGCGCGCCCGGCCTTCAAAGTCCATGGGTTTCATCTTCGATGCGTTGATCGTCGCGGCTGCTGATAGGGGGCGTCTTGCCGAAGTGGCGTAGTACCCGAATGCTGGCGTCCTTCATCGCGGCGCGGACATGATCCACTTCTCCCTCAAGGTAATAGAAGGCGGCCATGGCGGGAATGGCCACGGTGAGTCCGAACGCGGTGGTGAGCAGTGCTTCCCATATACCCCCGGAAAGGATGGAAGGATCAACGCGACCGCCTGCTTCTTCGAGGCGCATAAAGGCGCTGATCATACCGGTCACGGTACCGAGCAGCCCCAGCAGTGGACTAAGGTGAGCGATGGATGACAGCCCCCGCAGCCACGATTCCAAATTGCGAATTTGTGCCGACCCTACCCGGCTGACCTCCGCCTCAGTGTCATTGACCGACATATTGAGGTCCGCACCACTACGTATAGCGCTTTCCACTACCCGGGCTACCGGGCTGTGTTGCTGTTGCAAGTCGTCCAGTACCCTGGCGTACTCACCCTGTTGCAGCGCCGACAAGACCGGCTCGACAAAGTCCACCCGGCGCAAGCCGCTACGGGAAAACTGGAACAGTTTGACCAAAATGATGGTCGTGGCCAATATGGACAAGGCCAGCAGCACGAACATCACAGGCCCGCCTTGTTGAAATATGTTTATGATATCCATAAGTGTTAAGCCTCAAAAAGAGATGGACGACAATCCGATGGATTGCCGCCCATAGCAAGGTCGTGGTTACAAGGCCAATTCGATACCGGCATAAACGAACTGCGGCATACCGGGACGCGATCCGTGAGGTTGTCGCGATACAACATATTCCTTATCAAAGAGGTTTTGCACGCCGCCGAAAAATTTTACTGTCTTGGAAACCCGATAAAAAGCGGAGACATCCGCCAAAAAGTAACTGTCGGTCTTGCCGAAGCGGGCATCGGGGTCGCCGTTGCCATTGACCTGGTTGCCCACGTTGCTGGCACTGGTGTAGGTCTCGTCCACGTAGTTACCCGAGATGAAGGCTCCCCAGTGTTTTGACTCTACGCCCGTGCCAATACTGAGCTGTAGCTCTGGAATGTAGGGCACCTTGTTGCCTTTCTGGCCGAAACTGAAAATAGATTCAGCATCGGTGGATTGTGCGTCATTGCGCTGTTCGGCGTTGGTGTAGGTCAGATTGATGAACCAGGGGTTGTTCAGCTTCCAGCCATTGGCGATGCCGGCGTCGTACTGGGCTGCCAGCTCAAGACCGTAGGCCGTCGCCTTGCCGAAGTTTTCATCATTGCCGCTGCCGGCGCCGCCGATGTTATCGACCACGATCAGATCCTCGAAGTCCGTATAGAAGGCAACCGCCTCGGCCGCCAGAGCCTGTCTGGCATTGGTATAACGGGCGCCTGCCTCAAACGCCGTGCTGGTTTCCGGATCCAGTCCGCTGCGTGTGCCTCTTGGGCTGGGGGGTGAAAAGCCGCGGTGTACGCCGCCGAAACTGGTCCATGAATCATTGAATTGATAAGCGACACCCAAACCGCCCGCAGTCATATTAAAACTGTTTTCGCCGTCCCGACCGCTGGTGCCACTGGTGCTTTGCAATGTTCCCTTGGGGTCTTCGGAGGTCTGGTCCAGCATTTCGTAACGAATGCCTGGCGTTAAGGTCCAGCGGCCGACCTTGATGGTGTCCTGTACAAACAGGGCCAGCGCATCGGTTTGTTGCAGGCGATCACCGGCATCGCCGGGCGTTCCCGGGGTCATGCCGGAGATGGTGCCATTGGCCACCTGGGTGAAGTCATCATCCCACTGGAAGCGGCGCACCTCGTCCTGGTGAAAGCGGACACCGGCCGAGACTTCGTGTTGTACTGACGCCGAGCCAAAACGGTAGTAGCTGACGGATTCGATGCCTCGGGCTTCGTATTCGCGGTTGTTGGCGCGCACGCGCAAGGTGCAGTCCAGCTCGCCTTTAAGACAGTCTAGGCCCTCCCCATTTTGTGCACCGGCCAGTGCGGCCGAGAGTCCGATAGTATTGCCGTTGACGTTGCGCAGATCCTTGAGTTTGTACCAGTTGCGCTTGAAATCGGTTGAATAAAGCGTCGTGATAACATCCAGGTTATCCGTTGGACTTACCGCGTAACGCAGGTAGTTGTTATCCTGCTCCGTTTCGATGTTGTCAAAGCGCGATGCCGCATAGCGGCGCAGAGGGTCCGCTTTGAAATCAGCCTCGCTCAGACCCAGGTAGGTCTCGTTGGCATCCAGCTCATTGCGACCATATTTAAACTCCAGACGCTGATAGATTGTGGTATCCGGTTCCCAGGAGAGCTTGATCATCCCATCCGTTTTTGTAAAACCGGTATCATCTCCATCACGGAAATCTGCCGTTTCATCGATGGTTTTAAATCCGTCGTTCTTGCGACGGTAGCCTTCAATCAGAAATCCAAACTTACCGGCTTCTGTATCAATGGTATTGCCCACGTAGGCATGGGTGCGCAACTCACCGAAGCTGCCCATCAAGGACCTGAGGTAAAAAGTCTCCTTGAGTGGAATCGGCGTAGACAGGTAATTGATCACGCCGCCCGTGATGTGCGGACCATACTTGATCTGGCTCGACCCCTTCAGCACCTCCAGGCCGCTCATCCGTCCCATGGTGGGGGTGTAGTAGGCGGATGGCGCAGAGTAAGGTGCCGGTGCCATCAGCACGCCGTCTTCCATAATGGTCACTTTGGCGCTACGGGTGGTGTCCACGCCCCGCAGACTGATACTGGGAAACAGTCCGAAACCGTCTTCTTCCCGTACGTAGACTCCCGGCACCTTACGCAGCACACGGTTTACGTCGTCATAACTTTGTTGGCGGATTTCCTCTTTGGTGACGACCTGAGCGGAACCCGGCATGTCCTCGATATTGGCCGGGTTGCCGATGACCATCACCTTGTCTAGTACTTTGGCGTCTGAATCAGTACTCGAATCATCATCCGCAGCGCCAGCGGGCACAGCCATGCCCAGTACAGCGATGACGAAGGCGCCGCGAAATAAATCGCTTTGTTTGTTCATTTTGTCGCTTCCTCGTTTTATTTTTTAAATGTGCGATGAAACCGTCCTGCCTAGGGCTTTATAAGAGCTGGAGCAGATCTTGAGTGGCTGGCTACGGGTTGACCCGGTCTGAAATGCGAGTCGATTGGCTTACTGGGTAGAATTATAAACCGCCAGAAAGCAAATGTAAATGAAAATCACTCTCATTCGTATTGACATGAAGATGAGAGCTGTTATCATTTAGGTTCACTCGGGGATGAATACGCCATGAAAGAAACAATGACAAGTCCACCATCAGGCGAGCCGTTGCCGCCAGACAATGCGCTGGAGGGCCGGTATGACAGCCGGGACCTCTTTCGCGGCAGGCAGGAGATCCTGATAGACCACGCTGACCATACGTACCGGTTACGGATTACCCGCCAGGACAAGTTGATTTTGACCAAGTAATTACTCAAGGGCGCTTCCTTCGTGGCGCCCCGCCAGCCACTCATGCCTCCCGGCAAAGGTAGCCAGCCAGCTTCATTACCAAGAGCTATGGCTTGGAAACTTTGTTGATTAAGGAGGCTTTTTATGCAAGTAAAACAAATTGCTTTGAACGAACGTAAATCTCAGTTCATGCCGTTGAAACGTGTGTGGCCTGAGAAATACAACGCTAAAAACCCACCCAGCAGCGCAAGAAACGCCGGTTCCTGCCCGCGAAACCTCCTTCTTGTGGGAAAAATAATGCTGTCCCGGTGTCAGGGTTGGCCCTATTTGTCCGTTATTTATAATAATAATAATAATTATTTGTATTTAAATATTGTGAACTGGAGAAATAAAAAGCTGAAGCAGCAGCGTGGTTTTAGTGGAAGTTTTATGGCTTGCACAAGGTGTTGGCCAAAATTGGGGCGATGGCTTCTTCTGGTTGCGGCATTTGTTGCGGCACCAGTAGGTTATGCCCAAGAGGCGCCGGGTGTTGTCGAGCCCCGCCCCGAGGCGGTGCAATCCGCTGCAAGCGGACAGTTACAATTCGATATTCCGCCGCAGGCCCTTGCCTCTGCGCTTTCCAGATTCGGTGAGACAGCCAACCTCGAGCTCTTATACGATGCAGCCCTGGCGCGGGGGCTGAATACCCAAGGGGTGTCGGGGATGACCTATACGCCCGAACAGGCCCTGCGCATTCTGCTGGCCGGAACGGGTTTGACCGCCCGGTTTGGGGACTCAGGTACGGTAACGTTGGCGCGAGCGGTAGGTGAAGGGAACGTTTTACCCGGGGTCCCCCTGTGTCAGGATAGTTGTCGCTTCCATTTTTTTTCAATCTTAAGTGACAGGGGGCGGCAAGTGATTAGGACATGCCAAAGTACAGTGATGAATTCAAAGAGCAGGCCGTACGTAAGATGATGCCACCGAATGCTATGTCAGTTGCCCAGGTGAGCCGTGATACGGGCGTTTCGGACGCAACCCTCTATAATTGGCGGAATCGATTTCGCAATGAAGGAAAAGCCGTGCCTGCCGATCCATCCAACCCTGAAAGCTGGAGCGGGGACAGCAAGTTAGCCGTGGTCATTGAGACCGCGGCCTTGAATAAAACAGCGTTGGCGGAATATTGTCGCCACAAAGGTCTGTACGTCGAACAGATTGCCCGCTGGCGCGAGGCGGCCGCTGCCGGTGCAGAGACACAGCGTCCTCTTTCAGTCGCTGAGCGCCGGGAGCTTCAGCAGGAACGGAAAAAGACCAGTAAGTTGGTAAAAGAACTCAGGCGCAAGGACAAAGCGTTGGCCGAGACGGCTGCATTACTGGTTCTCCAAAAAAAAGCCCGGGAAATCTGGGGGGACGAAGAGGACGACTAATCGTGCCAGAGGATCGCCAGATTGCCATTGACTTGATTGATGGCGCTGTCACTGCCGGAGCTAGGTACGTCAAGGCCTGCGCGGTACTGGAGCTTGATGTGCGTACCCTGCAGCGTTGGAGGAAGGCTGTGGCCGAGCAACAGGGGCTGATAGACAAGCGCAAGACAACGGCAACAGTGCGCACCCCGGCCAACAAGCTCAGTGATGAGGCGCGAGCGACTATCCTGACGGTGTGTCGCCAGGTGGAATTCCAGAGTTTACCACCGTCACAGATCGTGCCGCGGCTAGCGGATAAAGGCGAATACCTTGCCTCGGAATCGAGCTTTTACCGGGTATTGCGTGAAGCAGACCAAATGCACCGGCGGGGACGCAGCCATCCTCCGCGTACCGTGTCCAAACCAGAAGGCTTCCTGGCCACAGGAGCCAATCAGGTGTGGAGTTGGGATATTACGTTTTTGGCTTCCAGCATCCGTGGTGCCTTCTACCGGCTCTACTTGGTACTCGATATCTTTAGTCGCAAGATTGTCGCCTGGGAGGTCCATCAGCGCGAATCGGCGGAGCATGCCAGCGTGATGATCCGCAAGGCCTGCCTAGCAGAAGGCATTCACCAGGCTGGGCTGGTATTGCATGCGGACAATGGTGGCCCCATGAAAGGAGCAACCATGTTGGCAACGCTGCAGAAGCTGGGCATTGTCCCGTCCTTCAGCCGACCCTCAGTGAGTGACGACAACCCGTACTCAGAGAGTTTGTTCCGTACACTCAAATACGCACCTGCTTACCCGAGCCAGCCCTTTGAGAGTATCGAAGCGGCTAGGCAGTGGGTTCATGGCTTTGCGCGCTGGTACAACGACGAACATCGTCACAGCGCCATTCGCTATGTAACCCCGAGCCAGCGTCATCGCGGCGAAGATAGTGATTTACTGATACAGAGAAAAGCCGTCTATGAAAGTGCCCGGCAACAAAACCCGGCACGCTGGTCTGGCAAGACAAGAAACTGGAATCCGGTGGAGGAAGTCTGGCTAAACCCACCGAAAGAACATCAGGCGGAAAAAAGACTGGATTCTAAGACCGCATGATCAATGGACGCGACAACTTTACTGACAAACACCGTCTTCAGCCTTGAATGCCTGATGGCTTTTACCGTTTGCGACGACCACAATCGCCAACTGGCTTGTTATAAGGAATTATCCCAAGGCTCACTATGGCCGCACACCATCAAAAGCTGGTTGTTGGGGGAGGCCTATGTATTGTCCAAGGGCATTGGGAAGTTTGTCGGTAAAACGGCTTACCTGAAAGCCGGTGGCGCGTTATCCAGTGATTTGTTTGAGGATGAAACCTACCTTTCTGATTCGGCACTGGTGGAAGAGCTGGCCAAGCAGCGTTTACAACGAGAAGCCGGTAAATTGAGAAAAAATGACTGCTGGTCTTGGATTGAAATAAATGATGGCAGCAATGAGTTTGAGACTGACAGTGTGCGGCTACAGCCGGTATTAACAGGTGTACCTAAAAAGCTGGACGATCAAATCACCGCGCTGGAACAAGAAACAGCAGAGCTACATGACAAATGCTGTGAAGCCGACTGGCCGGAAGATTTGGACACACAATATGATGCCTTGGTTGAAAAGCAGGAGGCACTGGAACGAGAACGAGACAATCAATATCTTACCTTCTCCGACGAGCAAAAAGCTTACAGCGGCTGTATCGTGGGCTTTGATCGAGACGGTAAATTAACCCTGACCCAAGGGGTGGCGCGCAAGAAGGACATTCCACAACCTAATAGCAAAAATAATGATGGCAAGGGTCATTCTGGTGATGGACAAGAACTTGCTCAAGAGAGACACAAGGCACAACGATTTCTCAAGCACTTCGCACGGATTTAGGCCGTTATCGACAGCAAGCAGTGAAGGCAGCATTACTGGCTGACCCTGCGGCAGCTACGGATATTCTTCACTACAGCTTATGCCAACAGATTCTCTCAGGGGCATACCGGCGGTTGGGCGATCTAATGGATGCGTCCTTTAATCGGGTCAGCTCAGAGAGCAGCAGGGAGGAAACCGACAGCCCTACCGCCTCGGATGCCTTGCAAGCCGCTGAATCGAAACTGGATACCCCGTGGCTGGCCATCAAGGATAACGGTGAGCGTTTCACGGCCTTTCGTGCCCTCCCCCAAAAAATGAAAGACACGTTGGTGACGTACTGTGTTGTTCAATCATTACAAATTGGGGTTCGGGGTGTTAATACGACCCAAGATGCATTGGTGGATATGCTATCTGTTGATTTCACCTGCTACTGGCAACCCACCAAAGACAACTATTTGTCTCGCTTGAGCAAACCTCTGTTACTAGCGACATTTGCACCGCTGCGCCACAAAGACTGGGCAGCAATGTACGGTGATATGAAAAAATCAGTAGTGGTCGAAAGTACGCAAGAGTGGTTTACCAGCACATCCAAGAGCGACAATGACAATGCCGTAACATGGATGCCACCGGAGTTTTAAACGCAGTATTAATTGATTTGATTACCGTCTACTCCCCTCACCGAGGTTCAACAATTTTGGCTTGGGGAGTAAATCGTCCCCAGTGCATGAACCCTTTTTAGTCATACAATCCAAATAAAAATTTAGAATCATGGTCATATCCAAGATCAGGATCAAT
>ERZ1027208.398-NODE-398-length-17394-cov-32.254744_pt1 | contig 17394 bp, 17 predicted proteins | sample MGYA00520867_ERZ1027208 | MGnify/ENA primary metagenome ERZ1027208 (study PRJEB33311, sample SAMEA4378413) | marine metagenome | biome: Marine biome; feature: Fjord; material: Water | collected 2014-07-20T08:00:00Z/2014-07-... | depth 75 m ...
ATATTAGACTATCTAAGAATATCTTAATAATGATATCTACTACTATCATATTAACTTATTACTTAAATATATATATATATATCAAATGAGAAAGTATAAATTTCATAATTGAATTTCTTTATTCTTTATGCGTTTTACTAAACTCGGGTACATCTGCTAGGTTGGCTGGCGAGCGGTGTTGAATACCGTAGTGACGTTAGTAGCGTTAGGGGTTCGACTCCTCATGTACCCGCCAAATTACTAAAGAGAATAATCCTGTCTGGTGTAAGGGTTCGCCTGCTAAGCGCAATGAGCCGAAAGGCTTCCAGTTCGATTCTGGTGTTCTCTGCCAATTAAAATTATTTAGGAGTTTAAATGACAGACCAGTTATTTAAAGATGAACAAACACCAACACCTCAGGCAACCCCTGAACCAACCCCAGCACCTATCGTAAATCCTAGTGACCTGTTTGCCGACCAGCTTGCAGTTATCAAGAATGAAGATGGTACGCAGAAATATGATACTCCAGAAAAAGCATTAGAAGCTTTACAGCATTCGCAACAATACATACCTGAATTGAAGTCTAAAGTAGACACTCAAGAGCAGACCATAAATGAACTTACAGCGAAGTTAGAGGCAGCAAAGAAAGTGGAAGATATCATTAATCAGCAAACCTTAGAACAAGGAAATGAGCCTACCAGCCCACAACTTGGACAAGAGGACGTATTGAAGATGGTTACAGAAGCACTAACTCAGCGTTCTGCTGACGAAGCGCAAACAGCTAATCAGACACAAGTTAATACCGCACTAACATTAAAATATGGTGATAATGCTCAGGCCGAAATTATTAAGAAGGCCGCAGAGTTAAACATGAAGCCATCAGAACTTGGTGCTTTATCCAAGAGTAATCCATCAATGGTGTTATCATTGTTTGGAGAAAAAGCTGGTAATATCTCTACTACCACTAATAGTTACAACTTATCCACAGAGCCAAAGGTTGAGCCCTTATCGGCACCAGATAAGAGTATGTTACGTGGAGCTACTTCTAAAGACCAAATGGAATTTATGAAGAAGATTCAGAGTGAGGTTTACCAAAAACACGGAATTAATCAATAGGATTTACTAAATGAATTTAACAAGTAATACACAAGCGTTTATTGAAGCAGAGCAATACTCAAGCTTCATCTTACTTACATTGCACGACGGCTTACTGCCAGACTCGTTCTATCGTAATGTAACAGACTTCATGTCAGGCACTACATTAAACATTAAAACTGTTGGTAATGTAACCTTACAAGAAGCAGCAGAGGATACACCTCTAACTTACAACCCAATTGAAACTGGTAACATCACATTATCAATCACTGAATATGACGGTGATGCTTGGTACGTGACTGATGACTTACGAGAAGATGGCACAGACATCCAGATGTTAATGGGCGAACGTGCATCAGCATCAACTCGTGCTTTCCAAGAAGTGTTCGAGACTAAGTTCTTAGCACAGTGTAACGCTGCACAAACAGATGCAGATGCTAACACAATTAATAACCAACCACATCGTATTGCCTCTTCTGAGACTAATGATGTCTTTGCCTTGTCATACTTAATCTCTATGCGATTAGCTTTTGATAAAGCGAATGTACCAGCAGAAGGTCGAGTATTAGTATGTGACCCAGTTGTTGAAGCTACATTAAATGGCTTAGTAACTATTACACATGATGTCACTCCATTTGGTGCTAACATCTTAGAGAAAGGTTTAGCATCAGGTCAACGTTTCGTTAACAGCATCTACGGTTGGGATATTATCCAATCGAACCGATTACCTACTGGTTCATTCGGTGATGGTACTGACACAGTATCAGGTGGTGTAGCTAACATCTTTATGTGTGTACTAGACGACCAGACTAAACCTATTATGGGTGCAATCCGTCGTATGCCTAAAGTGGAAGGTGAACGTAATAAGGACAGAGGTCGTGATGAGTTCGTTGTACGTTCTCGCTATGGCTTTGGTCCACAACGATTAGACACCTTAGGTGTATTAATCACTTCTGCAACTAACCACTAATAAGGAATATTAAGTATGATCGGTTTTGAAGATAGCGCAGGTTTGAACGTATCAAATCATTATGGCGCACGTACATCAGGTCAGACATCTGGTGTTATTAAAACAGAGGGTAGTAAGAACACTCTCTCTATCACAGTGAAGGCAGGGGATGTAGGTGTTGCCTTATTCCAAGCTCCTTCCATCCCAGCAGGTAGTTTAATTACTGCTGCTTATGTAAAGGTTAGTGAGGCATTCGCGTTAGGTGGAACCACACCAACTATTGATATTGGTACTAGTGGTAGTGTAGCTACTAACAACGTAGAGGTGTCAGAGGCACAGGCAGAGGCCACAGGCACTTATGATATCTTTAGTACAGCTAAAGGTACATGGGCTGCTTCATTAGCTGCCGCTACTACTGTAGCAATCGAGTTAGGTGGTACTACCCCAACTAAGACTGCTGCTGGTGAATTAGAAGTAGTTATTGAGTACTTCGCTGTTGTAGTGTAAACTACATACAGTAGCATTTAATTAAGGCTGAGTCATTATTGGCTTGGCCTTTTTTGTTTTTAGGAGAATGACTATTACTACTGAACACAAGAATATTCAGGAGTCTGGACTACACGAACCTAAAGGTGTGAGCACAGCTATACTAGGTCAAGTGTATATATCAGATGGAGCAGGAAGTGGCTCTTGGTCCACACCACCACTGGTAGCATCAGAGATAGGTATTGAGAGGTTACTGGATGCGTCTAGTGTCGCCTCTACACAAGACCCAACTGGCACAGGTGATGGTGATGCAATACAGGTAGAGTTTGGCCCTGCACAACTAACCAGCTCTGACCCAGTTAACTTGGGTGTTGATGGGACGTTATTTGTCAATACAACAGGCCTATACCGAATTAAAGTGGCAATGCAATTTGGACGCTCTGGCGGTGCTGGAGTGGCAGAAATGCTATTCAGGGTGACTGTTAATGGCACACAGGCAGGTAGGACTATAGCAGCTAAGATAGACAGTGCAGATGTAGACTCTTATTTTGAGAACGACAGTTGGTTAGAGTTACCTGCTGGTGCAGAGATTAGATATGAGATTATGAGGGATTCCTCTGGTGTTAATCAAGGTGGACTTATTAGTGTAACACCTACAGGCACTTGGGCATTTGCCCCTACAGCAGCATTACGCGTGGAGAGGTGGTCTTCATAATGTGGTATTAGGAATATAAATAATGAAAATGACTTTATTAGAGTTAACACAAGACATATTAAATGACATGGATGGGGACCAAGTTAATAGTACTACTGACACGTTTGAGTCGGAGCAGGTAGCTCAGATAATAAAGTCTACGTACTTTGCGATGATTAGTAATCGTAATTGGCCCCACACAAGACATACGGTGCAGATACTACCTTCTGGTACATCAGCACTGCCCACACACATGAACGTACAAGAGTCTATCAAAGAGCTTTGCTTTATAAATTACAATAAAGTTAAAGTGGGTTCCAGTAGGAAACTGTATAAACCTGTTAAGTACCTATACCCAGATGACTTCCTACGTGTAATCAATGCACGTAATAGTGACAGTGACACTGTTGATGTAATAACTGACCCGACTGGTGTTGAGTTATTAATAACTAATAACACTGCCCCAGCATATTATACATCATTTGATGACGAGCAACTGGTGTTTGACTCCTATGATAATGAAGTTGACACCACACTACAACAGTCCAAAGTGCAGGCTCATGCTTACGTAATACCAACTTGGACCACTAGTGATGACTTTATACCAGACTTACCAGCAGAGGCATTCACGGCACTACTAGAGGAGTCTAAGAGTCGAGCTATGCTAAAGCTTAAACAAGTGCAAGATGTTAAAGCAGAACAAGAGGCTTCAAGACAACAGAGATGGTTGTCACGCAATGCACGGAGAGTTAATGGTGGTATTAGATACCCCAATTATGGCAGAGGTAGTGCCTCACACAGTGACCCAACATTTAATCAAGGAGATTAGGTATGGAGTATAAAGGATATAAAATAGAGTCAACTGGTGGTTGGGGCTATAAGCAGATTAAACCTATTGGCAGAGGTAGCGTACATGCTAAGCTCGGTGGTCTATACACCACCACAGCATTTGCTAAGAGTGCAATAGACATCCACATGTCAGACAAGAAGGGTAAGCAGAATGGCAAGGCAGACAATAGTAAGTGAGTTTAACTCCTTTGTTGGGGGTTTAATAACAGAGGCAAGTCCTTTAACATTTCCCGGCAATGCTGCCTTGGATATTACAAATTTCAATATAGATAAAGACGGTACAATATCTCGTAGGTTAGGTGTGGATTTTGAGGGTGGGTATGCTGTTGTAGACTCTGGTGTATCCGCTGACGTTACAGGTGAGGTTGCCATCAATACATACACTTGGTCTAATGCTGGGGGTGACCCAAAGGCTAGTATAGTTGCTATACAGACTGGGAATGTAATTAAGTTTTTTGATTCATCTAGTAGCTCAGTGACACCTAACTTAATATATACACACACATTTGAAACTACTGACGTAAATATAAAACTATCTGCTGCTGTTGTTGATGGGCTGTTTGTTGTTGTTGGTGCCGGCAAAGAACCCAGTGCTTTCACTTACGATGGTGAAAATATTACAGTTGACACGTTCCAGTTAAAGATAAGGGATGTGTTTGGGGTTGAAGATTTTGGAATGGTTACTGTGGCTGGTGGAAGCCCTGAGTTGTTTGACTTAAGGACTCCAGCCAACATAAACTTACGACCTGATGCGAACGTAGCACAAGATACGCACATATACAATCTACGTAATTCAACCTATGCACTAACTAGAATGGTGCCAGAGGGCCTAGAGATAGAGGACCCTATTAAGTCATTTGCCACAGAGCAGGTTGCTGTGAACTTTGATGAGGTTGGAAACACCATCTATGAGACACAAGAGAATCAACTACCATCTAATGCAGACTCAGTAACCTCAGCTCTGTTTGCTGATGCCAATGAGTCAGACGACAGGATTACAGAGAGATTTCACCCTAAAGTGTTAAGGCGTTCTCCAAGAGGTAACTATGAGAGTCCACTTGGCTATTTTATTATAGATGCACTAGAGCGTGGCACTAGCAGGCTTGCTGGAGTTGCTGCACTTGACTTAACTAAAACAACAGAGTCACAAGACTACCAGTATAATGTAACAACATTACCACTGGACAGAACACCCGGAGGGGCTACCTCAGTGGGTGAGTACGCAGGTAGACTGTGGTACGCTGGGTTCTCTGGTGAGGTGGAAGGTAGTGACTCTTATTCACCAAGGATGTCATCTCATATACTGTTTAGTAAACTGGTTGGTTCTAACGCAGACCTAGGTACTTGTCACCAGATAGGCGACCCAACATCTAAAGAAAGTCCAGACTTAGTTGATACTGATGGTGGTTTTATAAGACTCGATGAAGCGTTTGGTATAAACAAACTGATTAACATAGGTAGTGGATTACTGGTTGTTGCTGAGAATGGCGTATGGTCTATCTCTGGTGGTAGTGACTATGGATTTACAGCTACAGCTTACAAGGTTAGTAAAGTTACTAATCACGGTTGCCTTAGCCCTGACTCTGTGGTGTTGGTTGATAACTCACTAATGTACTGGGGTGATGATGGCATATACCAAATAAGTGCTAATGAGTTAGGTGACTTGACAGCTACTAATATAACAACATCAACAATACAGAAAGTGTATGAGGAAGTTACTGACTTAAAGAAGACCTTTGTACAAGGACACTTTGACACGTATGATAGGAAAGTTAGGTGGATATATCACAACTTAATATCTCCAGTTGAGGATACAAAGGAGCTAATACTTGATGTAGCCCTTGGAGCGTTTTATAAGCATGAGATACCAACAACAACATCGACAGCACCTAATATAGTTGCACTAGTCGAAGTACCACCTTTTAAGACGGGTGAGGTCACTGATGACGTGTACAACTCAGGTATTAGTGTAACTAATGACTCTGAACAAGTGGTTAACACTACCACTATAGATGTAGAGGGGTTGAGGGAGTTGCTATACTTAACTGTCATAGACACCTCACCAACGATAACCTACACACTATCTAAGTTTAGTAATGGTGACTTCATTGATTGGCTAACATATGATGGGGTTGGTATAGACGCTGCCAGCATAATGGTAACAGGCTTTAATGGTGCTGGTAACTTCCAGACGTATAAACAAGTTCCATATATATCATTCCACTTTGAGAAAACTGAGGACGGCTTCACGACAGATGAGCTGGGAGACATTTACCCAACACATGAGAGTAGCTGCTTAGTACAAGCTCAGTGGGAGTGGGCCAATTCATCCACATCTGGTAGGTGGGGAAGAGAGTTTCAAGCTTACAGACATAAGAGGGCTTACGTACCTGCGGATGCGTCTGATACGTTTGACAATGGATTCTCTGTTGTAACCACTAAGAATAAACTAAGAGGTAAGGGTAAGGTATTATCTTTACAAATAAAAACAGAACCACTTAAGGATTGTAAACTACTAGGGTGGTCAACTATGACAGGAGTTGCAACAAATGTCTAAAGTTAAATGTACTGTTACAAAAATATCAACCATTCTTGAATACACTGAGGCAAAGGAACAGCTTGAGTCTCTGCTTGGATTGCAGTGGTGTGAGGTTGACCACAGACGTAAGACTAGTGAGCTGGACGTTGACTTTGATAAGTACCTTAAGATGGAAGAGATGGGCGTTCACTTCATTGTAGTTGCCCACACTGACAAAGAGCTTGTTGGGTATAACTCAATGTTTGTATCCCCAAGCCCACACACTAGGGAGCTAACAGCACTCACTGACACCATCTTCATTAAGAAGGAATACCGTAGTGAGGGTTTGGGTAGTGAGTTGATTAGGGTGGCTGAGATTGAGGCTAAGGAGCGTGGGGCTAAGAATATCATGGTTACTTTTAAGAATGATTCCCCACACCCAGAGATTGTAAAAGATTTAGGCTTCTTCTCTTATGAAACAATTTACGCTAAATATATAGGAGATTAGCATGAGTACAGTGGCAGCGGTGGCAGCAGTTGTGGGTACAGTTACATCTATATCTGCATCACAGAGGCAGGCAAGATTAGCTGAGGAGGCAGGGGAAGTTAGTACAGCCTCACAGAAGATAGAGGATGCAGCCCAGCTAAGGAAGCAGGCAAGGGAGGCTAGAGTGCAAAGGGCAAGAATACTACAAGCATCAGAGACAACTGGCAGTGGTAGTAGGGAGAGCGGGGCTATTAGTTCCTTAAGTACTCAACTTGGAGAACAGCAAGGCAGGGTAGCCGGACAACAAGCCACAGCAGAGGGCTTAAGTGGTTTAAACACCGGTATAGCAAAGGCAGGTGTTACTAAATCGCTAGGGCAATCAGTACAAAGTATTGGCTCTTACGCCTTTGAAAAGACTGGTGGCTTCGATAATTTATTTAAGGATCAGTAATGGAAGAGATTGAATTAGGCACTAACACAGTAGAAGTGGAAGATAATATATATGAGGGGCAAGTGTCCTTCTCAGATAAGAACCAGAAGAAGTCCTTACAAACTGACTTAGCTGCATCTACTATTTCTAGTGGTGGTGACTTAGTTCAAACCATTGAGGATAACGCTACGCTATCTGCTGAAGAGATGCGTACTAATGCAACTATAGCACATCAGAATGACGAGAGGCAATTACTTACGGATACAGTAGAGTTTGTAGCTGCTGAGCAACCAGATAATTTAGAAGCTGTAGTTACTAACGCCCCAAAGAAGTTTAGTGAAATAGAAGCTATGGGCTCTAGTAAGTTAACCCCTTACGTTGGTTGGGTTAATAGCATGGAAGGCTCTGAGACTCTATCTGACAAAGAGAAGAAGTCTATAGCTGTAGACTCGCTACTAGTAGAGGCTATTACATCTGGAGCAGATGAGAGAGCTTGGTACGAGAGTGGTTGGGATGTACTTGGTATGATGGCTGTACCTGATGAGTCATATAACGCAGCAGAGATACAAGCTCAATTATTTGGGGATGAAGCTGGGTTTAGTGAGTGGTTAGGCAGTGGTAGTGCTTTCAAGAACATTGCTAAGTTTAGGAACTCATTATCTCCAGAAGAACGTACTGTGTTTGATGAACGTCTTGTAGAAGTTATACAAGGTGTAGATGATAATAAACTACAACAAATTTCAGCGGTTATGTCCATATTAAGGCGTGACCCAAACTCTGAGTCCTTCCAAGCAATGGAGAAGTTTGATGCTTTATTCATTGGTACACATTTAGGTAAGGGGTTATTTAAGGGATTACGCTCACTTAATGTACTTAACCGTACAGCTAAGGCTGGGGATGTAAGGACGGCAGCCAAGATAGCAGAGGCAGTATCTAGCGATATAAATATAGCTAAAGAAGCTGGTGTACCTCAGGTTGATGCTGCTGTTGTTGGTAATCCTATAAGGCCACGTGGGGTGTTCACGGGTGCTCCAGAGGGACTACAGAAAGAGTATAGGCACTACCAAGGGGATGTTACAGCAGCACTAGAGAAGTCAACTGATGTATTAACAATCACTGCTAGGCCAGATTCTAAAGATGCTGAGGAGATAGCTGCATCTGTTAAACGTAACTTAGCTAAACACGATGACTTTGATAATATAGAAGTTAAGGTTGGGAGAGAAGGTTTAGTTGTTGAGTATGACGTACTAGATTCTAAGTCAGTTAAGGCAGTAAGAGAGAGCAGGCTGTTTACACTAGATGACATAGGTGGTATTGAGCAGAAGGAAGCTGGCATGATAGCTAGTGGACTTAGGTTTGCAACAAGCCCTAACACGTTAGCTGGTGTTGATAGACGTACATTTGTGCAACAAGCAGAGGCAGCTATCCTTGCTAAAGCTCGTGTAGGTAAAGGACTATCTGAGGCTGTAGATGCAGCTCTCAAGCCAGTAAATGGTAATGTAAAAAGTCTTAAGAAGATTGATGTACTAATGAAACAGCTAGATGGTACGGACGGTTCAATGTCATACCACAGACTAGTCAACGAAGGTGTGGGTGGTCAAAGACTTAATGATAAAGAATTTATAGCTGTGACTGGACTACGTAGAATATTAGACAATGTGTGGTATCAAAACAATGTAGTTGTAAGAAGAGAAATGGAACTACGTGGTGCTAAGTCAGTTGACATTGGTGGTGGAGATATTCAATATGCTAAACCACATGCAGATGTTAACAAAGCTTACACAAGCTTCTCTGCTGACGTAGAGAACCAAATTATATTAGATGCTGATGGTAATACATTCCGTGGTATGGGCCTTGATGAATTAAAAGGTCATTATGACAATGGTAAGATGTTAGTTAAAGCTGACTCACCTAACACACAAGATTGGTTTAGTTCATCTGACGGGTTCGTTAGATATATGTTAGTAAATAAGGGTGCAGTTAAAGAACTTCCTGATGTAGTGTTGAATAAGGTTAAGAATTATTTACCTAAACTAAGAGAAGACGCTAACTACTTTATCAAACATAATAGAGAGGTTGTCGTTAATGGAACTAAACGTAAGCAACAAGTTACCGTGGCGTACTCAGCAACAGAGGGGCAGGCTCTTAGGTATATTGAGAGATTAAAACAAACTACACTTGATGCTGGTGAAGAGTGGGTAGAAGGAAACTACGTAGCTTTATTTGATAGAGAGATTACTAAAGCTGCACGAGACTCTGATGTACTGACATCTGGTGGTGGATTAATACGCGGTAAACGTAAGTCTACTGAGTTAGATTGGGCTGGCGACTTAGATGAAGGTGGTCGTACAGACGCGCTAGATTCTATTCAAAGATACATGGGTATAACATCTGATAGGGTGGCTATGTCTGAGTGGAGATTAGAAGCTCGTACACGAGTAGTTAACGCTGCTGCTGATGTTGATGACATTGGTGATAAAGTTAAGGGTATGGATTGGGGTGCTATTAGGTCAGAGATTGAAGGCTCTAATATGGCTCCACAACGTAAGGCTAAGTTGTTAGCTCTATATGACCAAACCAGTGCTATGTCCAATATCCCAACTAAGACTGACCAAGCATTCCAAGGGGCTGTAAGAGCTATAGGACTGGCCTTTGATAGGAGTGGTGGACGTACTGGTGAGAGTATTGCTAAATACTTATACCAAATGCACGATAAGAGTTTAGTTGATGTACTTAAGGGTACAACATTCAACTTGACCTTGGGTATGTATAACATGGTACAAATTCCTGTACAGTTGTTTGGTGCTAGTGTAGCCGTGAGTATTAACCCAATAGCTGCAACTAAAGCCTTGCCAAGATGGTTAATGTCCTCTACACTAGACTTCGTTACTGATGAGGTAACAGCTAATCAATTCTTACGCAAGATAGCTAAAGAACAAGACATAGATGCTAAGACTCTACAACAGGATTACTCTGCTTGGAGGAAGTCTGGTATGTATGAAGCTGTTGTACGTGGTAGTGCTGATGCTAGTTCACTGGCTAACCGACTACCTTACGATGCTGGTTTCTTGCGTAGAGGGTTTAATAGGTTTGTAGAGATTGGACAAACTCCTTACCGTATGGGTGAGTTATCCAATATGCGTATATCTTTCTTCACTGCACTGGAACGTGAGAAGAGTTTGAAGGGTAAAGCGTTTAAGTATGATGATGCTACTATAGGCAGGGTTATTAGTAGAGCAGAGCAATACCGATTGAATATGTCTGGTGCAAACAAGGCAGCATTCCAGAAAGGTATCTGGGCATTACCAACTCAATTCAAACAGATATACACTAAGTACATGGAGAGTATGTTTGGTACACACTTCACTGGTAAAGAGAAAGCTAGATTAGCTATAGGACAGATTGCACTATTCGGAGCTGCTGGTGTGCCAATAATAAATCATTTTGCTGATGAAGTAGCAGAGAAGGTATTTGGTTTAGAGTTGTTTGAGCTTAACTCTGAAAACTTAATTAAAGCCAAACGAGGGGCGTTAGGTTGGTTGATTAACCACGAGCTTGATATAGATGCTATGGTATCTGGTAGGCTTACAGTTAGTGCTGACATCATTGAGGATATTCGTAGGGCGTTCTTGGACGAACGTACTCCCATGTTTAAAACAATGTTAGGTGCTTCATTCACTTCTGGTGATAAGATACTAGATTTCTTTGGTAACTCTATCTTAGCGGGTAATATGGTTATAGATGAGTACTTAGATGACTCTGAGGAACTACACCCCAAGACTAAAGAGGCTGCTTATATGATGGCTGAGTCTTTATTAGAGATACCGGGCTCTAGCCGTAAGTGGTTAGCCGCTAAATATCTTTTAGAAGGTTTGGTACGTAAGGCAGATGGTACACCTTTATATAGTGAAAACCCAGAGCTTAGGGATGTAATAACTAGGGCTATTGGGTTTGGTAGTCAGGATACAACAGACTTATATAAACTATCTCAAGCAGACTTTGGGCGTAAGCAGAAGATACGTGACCTCTCCTCTCTATATGTATCTATGCTATACCGCATGGACTATGGCATTAGGGAGCAGTTAGAGGGTTCTGTAGAGAGCAGTCATATTAACGCTACCATAGTACAGGAGATGATTAGTAAAGAGTCACCTGAGGATGCTAGAGAAATATGGGATGCAGTAGTTAATAGGCTGTCTAACCCAAGGGACTTTAGAGAGAAGACACTTAAGGATAGTTTATTAAATGCAGTTGGTAGTTATACTGAGGCAGCTAATGAGATGAGTGTTATTAAACAGAAATTCATTGAAGATGAAAACTTAGGAGATAAGTAGATGGCTGATTTATTTCAACCACAGGTAGCACAGATTAACTCATCAGTAACTCCCAAACAAGGTGTTGCTGATACATCTGCTGTAGAACTATTCTCTGATGTAGCGAAGGTGGCAACGGAAGCCGCCTTCTCTTTCACAGGGCAACGAGAGTTAACAGATTTAAAAAACAAGTTTGACAGGGTTGTACAAGCTAGGGATGCTGGAGGTAGTTCAGCAGGGTTACAAGTTAAAGCTAGGGCTGCGCTAGATGCAGCTAAGGCTAACAGCCCTTGGATATCACAAGAGGCGGATAAGCTATTCTCTAGTTCTTTTGGCAGTGGTGGGTCAAGTGGTGTGTTTAAAGCTACACCAGAAGAGGAAGCTCGTGACAAGCATTTACAGAAGGTTGAAGAGAAAAGGCTAGCCCTAGGTCTATCAACATCAGAAGAGGCTCAGAAGAGGCTCTCCTTGGACGAGAACGCTAAGTCTACTAAGATACAAGCAGATGCTCAGAAGGATGTACGTGAGTATAATAGTGAACTAGTCTTCAGCAACACACAAGCTCAGTTGAATAATAATTCAATTAAGTTTATGGATGCTATTAATCGCACCATGTCTTTATCTGGTGGTACGCTATCTAATGATGCCACTAGGGATTTAAACCTTACAGTAGACCAGACGGTGTTACAACTTAAACAACAACTGAACAGCCAAACCAAAGACCCCAACACAGGTCATTTATTAATTGACAAGGCTGGTTATGACGCTAACCTAGCAGAGATAGAAGATTGGGCTGAGAACACTAAGACTATGGTTGGCGACCAGTCTTATATGAAGATTATACAAGAGCTTAATACTGAGCAGAATGCTGAGATTAACTTCATAGCTACCACTAAGTATAAGACCTTGAAAGAATTGAATGCTGCTGGCGGACAAGCTGCTGTTAATGCTTATTTAGTGGCGGCACGTACTAAGGAGGGTGCAGCCAAACAGTTGTTGATTGGAGCTAACCCAATAGCCAAGGATATGTTTAAGCAGAGTGGCAGCTTTAGTCAAGCTAGTGCTGACGGTATTGATAAGATTGTATTACCTGCACCTACTAACGTGTTTATGTCAGAGCCAGAGGCATTAGCTACTGGTACAGTGTTGAATGACCCTAAGAACGGTAAGGTGTTAACTACTGTTGTGGAGAAGGTTGCTACAGAGTCTAACTCTACTGAATCCTTTAAGTCAATGATTAAGAAGAACCCAGATAGTAGTGCAATGCTGTGGTCTGATAGGTTTAAGTCTTGGTCAATGCAGAATAAGGGCAAGGCAGAGACAGTGCTTGACAGTGGAATGCAAGCATTGAAGAATAGCTTCTTATCTTCTTACGTAGCAGACACAGGTAAGATACCAACTGACTTCAATATATTAGAGACCAAGCTTAAGAAACGTAAGCATGGGCGTGATGTATTAACGCGTAATGTTGTTGAGGGTGAGGGCATAACTCAAGATACAGGTAAAATATTATCTAATATGTTATCCCTATTATCTAGTAATAAAGAGTATAGTAAGAAGATTGCTGGAGAGCTTGGATTGTCTGGTGACGTTGACCCAAGGGAGCTGGTTAAAATGGTTGTACTTGGTGTTGAGTTGTCTCAAGAGGAGCAAGACTTTGAGACTGGTAAGAAGAACCCAACAGTAGAGCCAGAGCAACCTAATAACGACATTAACTCACAAGCTAAAGAGCAAGGTGTTGACCTATCTACGTTCGCAGACGGAACCTATGAGGACGGGGACGGTAACATAGTTGTAATAAAGGGTGGAGTGGCTATAACACAATGATAAACTTTAAAAACTTGAAGCCAGTTAACAACGGTAAGGCCAAGCAGATTAAGATTGTTAACCTAAGACCTAAAACCTACTTTGGCACGGACGCAATAAAACAGGTTGAGTTAAAAGAGGGCAGGCAATTATCCTTAGCTGAACGTAGGGTTGTGGAGGAGGAGGGGTTCGTGGATGGGTACTACAAAGATGATAAAGGCATCGAGACAGGTGGGGTAGGTCAAACTGGCAAGTGGAAAACTAAGTCATTTACTGAGACTTTTGAATCCCATGCCAAAGATGCCAAGAGGTTAATAAAGAACTTTGATAAGTTACCAGAAGACCTACAAGCGGAGTTCATACAAATTACTTATAGAGGGGATGTCCAGCAATCCCCCAACATGCGTAAGTTATTTAACTTGGGTAAGTTTGAGGAGGCAGCTAGTGAGTTATTAAATAATCAGGAGTATAAAAAGAGGAAGGCTAAAGGTGATGATGGGGTTACGCGTAGGTTAGAGGCCCTTAGTAAATCTATTAGGGCTCAAGGGGGCTCACCATGAGGGTAATACTTTTATGTTTATTATTAGCCTCTTGCTCTGCAACAGATTTACTATCTATTATTCCATCTGATAAGCCCTCTATAGAGGCTAACGTAGCTATAGGTAAGACTAACGTACAGAATAAATCATTAGCCAGTGTTGTTGGGGAGGATAAGAGGCAGATAGCAGATGCAATATCTAACACCTCTAATACTAAAGCTGAGGTAATTAATAATAATACAACAGCGCCTTGGCTAGTTATCTTAGGGCTTCTGGGTTGGGTGCTGCCAACACCAATGAGTATGTGGTCAAAGTTAAAAGGCAGGGGAGCTTATGGAGATTTACAGTAGGATGTTTATGAAACTATTTAACATGATGTCAACAATAAGAACGGGGAAATAAAGAATGGCTACAACAGTTAATACAGCCATAACTGGCATAAATTGGGGTATGACACAAGGGTTCTGTCGAGATGACTCTAATTTCTATGGCTTTGATGGCTCCCCTGATGCACTCAGAAAATTTAACCTATCTAATACGGAAGTGGCTACAAACCTAACCCCATTTGCTAACTTGCCAGTTGATGATTATCGCTTTAGTGATGGGTGTGTTAGGGACGGTATTATATATGCCGCTATACACACGGCTGAGGGTAGCCCTGAACTAGAAACTAGGTACTTAGTTAAATTCTCCACATCTGACTTATCCTATATAAGCCATGTGGATGTGACTTCCACAGGGGCGGGTGGGGCTGGCTGTGGCTTTGCACAAAATGGTAACTTAGTGTGGGCTGACTTCTCATTAGTGTTGAATGATATAAAAGCAAAAACTATAGTAGAGACAGATTTAAATGGTGTTCTAGTCACCAGTCATGTGATGGATACTTTTATATATGGGATGCAAGGTATTACCTTTGACGGGGACCGTGGTGTTTATTATATTAGCTCCCATGACCTACTTAACAATGAAGAGTTAATATATACTGTAAACAGTTCGTGGGTTGTTACTGCCACAGAAGACCCTGAAGATATGTCAATAGAGCAGGAGGGGTTGGAATACTACTCCCCTTACTTGTATGTATCAGAGATAAATTCAAAACCCAGGTTTAAAGAACTACCTAACACCCAAGTAAATAGTGCAGTAGAGGAGTATGGGTTTACTTATACTATACCTATAGTAGCAACCCCTCAGGCTGACTTAGTGGTAGTTCTGGATGAGCTATCTTTTCCAGTGGGGGCGCTAACTGGGGACAACAAATTTCTTGGTAATGGGGCTAACTTACGGGCATACACTAGTTCTTCTAAATCTCAACAATTACCTGTAGATATAATATACTTTACTACTGGTGTTAACGCCAAGTTAAAAATTAAAATAAAACTACCTCTAGCTGAAACGGCAGCCACCATATTTATAACTGCGGATATAACAGCTACAGAAAAAGTGGCTGACGATGCTGCCTATGGAGCTAATGAGGTTAACACTCAGGCAAATGGTACTGTTCCATTCAATCACCCTAACTTTAGTATACCTGATAGGTCTGGTGTTAATGCTGGCTTAACAGTTAATGGAGACCCAGATGTAACACAAGAGGGTTTAAAACTTCAAACCTTCAAATCTCTATCTCAACCTGATAGTAACCAACTGGAGGGTAGGCCAGAGTTCTATGTTCACTTCAAAGGAAACACAGGAACCTTAGTAAACGGTACAGGGGCTTCCCCACACAGGATATTAGATAAGAATGGTGGGGTATTGGCTGTAGGTTTTACTACAACACAACTTCGCATTTGGAACCAAGGATGGACTGACATACCTCTATCTTTAGGTAATAATGTAGATATTGATTTTTGGTTGACTTATAATGGCAGCACTTATAAAGCTTATTTAAGTGGAGTTGAGGTTGCCACAGTTAATAAATCGCAAGTGACAGGCTCAGGCTCAGGTAGTTTGGTCGTTGGAGCTAGTGATTTAGTTGGAGGTAATCAATGGCCCGGAAGAATGGAATTATTTGAGTATGGTTATAGTGTAATAACACCAGAAAGGATAGCTATTGAGTATGACAATACAAGCTCACCCTCTACTTGGGGTAGTTCTAGTGATTGGTCGTTACCTAATTCGGGTGTTACAATACCTAAAGAGAGCAGAGCTACTTATCAAGGGGTTACCGAATACTTAAGGACACAAGGATTCACTGGGACCCCCAACGATATTATAGTCAAATGGTTAATATCAGAAGGTATTTTAGGAAGTCAGTTTAATGATTTGTTTTCTGACTATTGGGAACAAGAGGGATTTACTGGGGCATATAATGATAAATGGGAGCAGTGGAGGGACTCTTAAGTGGGTGGAGAAGATGAAGTGATTAGAGAGCAGATAAAAATGTTAGCCTGTAAGGTTAATAGTAATAATGCTGAAACTAGTGCGCTGATGAGTATAGTAATCCAAACTAATAAGGAGACCTCTAACAACTTAGTCAAGTTGACTGAGGTTGTTTCTAAGCTGGTGGTATTGGAGAAGATTCAAATGGAGCACCAACAGGATATTATAGATTTAAAATCTGCGGTTAATGATAATGAGACAGGGATTAAACTAGCTACTCAGAATAGTGAATACGTTAAAGATTCACTAGGGAAGATAGAGAAGTGGCAAGGGGCTGTTACGAAGTGGTTTGGTGGTATTGTAGCCGCACTTATGGTAGCAGCCTTAATAGGGGGGCTTATGACTAAACTTTCTTAAACGCAAAAAGAAAGCCGCTTACTCCAAGGAAGGAATAGCGGCTTTTTTGTTTTTATATATTTCTAATAACTCTGTGTACGCTTCAAAGGATTCTAAATCTGCATTCTCTGCTGCCTCTTTAATCTTTAACTCACACCAGTCTATTGCACTTAGCCCTTCCATTAAACTCTAGTAAATCCATTCTTCATTAAATACTCCCCTTAGTACTGCACGCTACAGATAGTAGCTTAATGCTTTTATCCTTATTAATGTTATCATAGTAGTGATTAACCCCATCCATCTCTGATAAACAAACTTGGTTTTTAGTTAATAACAACTCTTCTGTTGTGTGCTTAACCACCCCACTAGGTAACAACTGTAATGTTATAATTATTAATAATGTATACATATTAATCCTTACTATATCTAATAGTATTCTAAATAGAAGTAAAAGAATAAAGAAGATAATCAATAACTTTATTTCTTTTAATTTTCTTAATTTATCTTAGTACTAATGCGTATGATTATATCGTGTAT
>ERZ1027208.400-NODE-400-length-17383-cov-15.809441_pt1 | contig 17383 bp, 16 predicted proteins | sample MGYA00520867_ERZ1027208 | MGnify/ENA primary metagenome ERZ1027208 (study PRJEB33311, sample SAMEA4378413) | marine metagenome | biome: Marine biome; feature: Fjord; material: Water | collected 2014-07-20T08:00:00Z/2014-07-... | depth 75 m ...
GTTATCTATAGTGGCTATGAATATTTTAAGAAAAAGTTCTTCATTTATGCTGTTGAGCCCGCTCTACTTACCATCTTTTTAACATTGGGCTCCATTTTTACCGGAAGCAATACGATGTCAGGATGATTATTGGCATATACTCGAAATATTTCATCTGCGAAAGCTTGGCCAATGGCTGATACCCCTTCAAAGTCAAAAATCACGTTCTGAAATCTTTCTATACGAGCAAGAAGTCGTTTCGCTTGAGAGCGAGATACTAGTTTCTCATTTTCATATTGTGCCAGTCGGACAGGAATTACTGTTTTATTAAACTGAAATTCATCAGGCCCTGCATAGTCATCAAAGATTGTTTGGAGGTCGCGCTCCGAATCTCTATTTATTAGCATATGAACAGCTGTTCCTGCTTCATTTTTCGAAAACTCGGTCTCTAATATATAGTCGAACTCAAATTGATCATCGTGACTAAATTTAATACCTTTTGAATCAATTTCAAACTCATCGAATGCCCTCGAAGTAAAGAATATTCCTTCTCCTGTATGGTTGTCTGGGTCTGTTGTTAATTTGCCCTTTGATAATTCGAAGAGTGCTTGTCGCTCATCAATTAACTCACACATTCTCTTAATTTTTCGAAATATCCCCTCTCCATCATCGAGCACGAAAATCATGACTTTTTCTTTATCTCTTATTGCAGAAACGTAAATATGCTTCCCGTCTGAGTGGTCGATTACATTGTTAACCATTTCAGTAAAACCATAGTGGCATATATCAATCACATTTTCAGATAAGCCTTCAAATATGAAGGAATATTGATTTCTCCATAAACCATCTTCAGTCAACTGCTCTGAAAGAGGAATCAGAGATTTATGTTCTCTTCGGTCTCCTAGAAAATACCTTTTCCCCTTGCCTTTACCAGTTGATGTTAACCAACCTTCACTTTCTAGGCGCCTTATGTGGTTATTTACAGCTTGAACTGTAATGGAAAATATTTTGGCGATATGTTTGGAAATATCAGTAGGATGATGTCTTACATCTCTGATAATTTGCCGCCGTATTTTCTTTCCTCTTTCCTTGTTGTTCACGTTACATCCTTTAAGAAAAATATTTACTGAAAGGATAGGCTTATTTTACTGAAAGGACAAGAGTGTTTAGCAGCAATTAACTTGTTCGGTCGGGTGATGATTACCTTATCTACCAAGAATAATAACCAAGTCAGGCTAGTGAACGTGCCCAGCTTTTCGGGAGCTATCCTAGACTTGGTTTAACCTTTGGTGTTGTAGCATCATTCCCAGCGATTTAATGCTGTGACACACAGCAAGTCTTTTTAGCCCGTTTACATCTAGTTATGTAGCGTTTTTCGAGCAAGTTGCTTCTTTGATATGCTGCTTCCACTTTGTCTTTAAGACTGTGAGCTAATGACATTTCAGCAATTTATCAAACTGTACATAAATGTTTGCACATCAGTAGAAAAAATCTTTTGAAATAACGATTCAATATCTCTAGGCATTAGTTCAATAGGTTCTTTATTATCATTATCCATTGGTACCCCGTAGTCCACAGCACAAGCGTGCCCAGTTGGTAGAGAGGCAATTAAACTTGTTGGTAATAATTCCAATAGTCCTGCATGACATGCGGATGGAATATGGGCTATATCCAATTGAATTATCCACGCGGTCGATTGACGGGGAGTAAAATGTGCGCCCTTTGTTCAATGATCCTGGATGTATTGCTGGTTTCCGCTTCGTTTGCCAAGCGATCAAAAAGGGCTTGATCAGCTAAAGCGTGATATGGCAATGATGAAAAAGCAATTTGGTAATCATTATGCTTTTCTTCCCGCAACAAATCTCAAGCCTTTGGTTTTTAGATTGAAGCCACTAAGTACAAAGGAACTGTTCTGCGGTGAAGATGGTAGTCATGTGTGGTTTGATCTACAGAATACGTATGAGGATTTTGAATGATGTATTCAGCGTTAAATCGGATGACTATCCTTTTAAGATAGACAACGTGTGAATTCGCCCACATAGGCGATAAATATCAAGTTGACCAACCTCATTATTTTAACTTTTCATCTGGTTTACTTATCGGCATATTTACGGTGATAAACGCCGTAAATTCTTGATATTTTAACCTTATGGCTATACTGGTTTATAAGTTGCTTTATTTGCGGCGATTATCGTCGTTAAATCTTATGTTTATAAACTACGGAGCTGTTCTTTAAATTATGCCTAACCACGCACATTCTTCAATAGCCTTAAAAGACAAATTGCTGCAAGAGCTGCTTCCTGCCGGTATGTTAGCGAGCCGTCCGTGGTTGTTGAGTAAGGGTTTAAGCAAAGACCGCTTAGATAATTATGTGAAAAGCGGCCGTTTAAGAAAGCTAGCACGTGGGGTTTATTGCCACCCATATGCAGTGCCGAATTGGCAAAATGTGGCAGCCTCTTTTAGTCAAACAATGGGGCTTCCTGCTTATGCTGGGGGTTTGACGGCACTAGAGCATTTTGGTTTGTCTCAGTATCTTAATTTGGGTGATGAGCGGACAGTGGAGGTCTATAGTCCTTGTGTGGAACCGAGTTGGTTAGCTGACGTTGCTCAACACTTACAGGGGGTTAGGTTCCGTTGGCATAAAACGCAACGTATATGGGAGACTTCATCTATAGACTTGTCTATAGGTGTGTTTTCTCAAGCATGGAGTGCAAATGATGGTGCTCAATCTATAGCGATGCCAGAGCGTGCTTTTATCGAGTTACTTTATGATGTGCCTAACGCGGTTAATTTTGAACATGCTGATGAAATAATGCAGGGGTTAGTCACATTATCACCACGTAAACTAAATTCGCTATTGAGTTTTTGTAAGAGCATAAAGGCTAAGCGTTTGTTTTTTTGGTTTGCTAATCGTTACGCATATAGTTGGCAGGATAAACTTGATTCAACGCAGTTTGATTTTGGAAAAGGCAAGCGTGTTATACAAAAGGGTGGGCGATTGGATAGCCGTTATTTAATAACTGTTCCTGAACAGCGGGGTCAGTGATATGAGTATTCAAGAGCGTTACCGCCAACAAGTGTTCCTTTTGTTATAGGCCTTGCCGGTTGTGGATAAAGAGGTGTGCTTTGCACTAAAGGGTGGAACGGCTATTAACCTGTTTGTACGGAATTTTCCTCGTCTGTCGGTAGATATTGATTTGGTTTATCAAGCCTTGGTTAATTATTTGTCTGTTGAGCAGGATCTGTGTAAGGGGCGTAAAGGCCAGACCATTAAGGTTTGTTCTGGTTTTGAATGCCTTATTTAAGGATGTTTTACAACAAGACAACTTAAAAAAGTGGTATATTCAAATTTCATACTCAATAACATTGAGTTAGAACGCTCAGCCAAACGTAAAATGGCCTTCATATAACAAAAACCTCGGGGTTTTTGATTCTTTGTTACTTCACGTAGCACTTCACTGGAAAACAAAAAACAAACTTCATATAGGCATTCAGCCTGTATTGCTGTGCGTTTTTGTTTTCTAAAATCGACAACACTTCTAGGGAAGTGTTTTATCTTTGCTGTTCATTCAAATGTGCAGCTTAACAACCCGGATGGGATTTATTTCCTATCAGGGGATATTTCCGTGTGTCCGGTTTTTCAAAGGAGAAAACCATGGAAATATTAGACCAAACGATATGTGTCAATTTAGACGTTCATATTTGGCAAGGCCGTCGTAGTTTAAAAGCGACCGATCTTGAGAACATTGGCCTACCGCCTGAAGAACTTGCTTCACTAGGTTCTAAAAAGGTAGCTGACCCTAACGATCTCAAGGTGTTTCAGAAATTAAAACGAAAGGCCGAGCGTGCTTGCTCTAAACAATCTGTAAAGTTTTTAAAGGGCTATGCAACGTCGCTTGATGTGGCGACTGAATTGGAAAAACAACTTCTGTCTATTCAGCGTGAGTTTGAACAGGCAAAAGTTGATTTCCTATCTCAATATGATCTAAACATCAGTAAATGGATTGATCAATTCCCGGAATGGAAAGAAAAACTTGAGATAGCCATCGTTCCTAAAGGTGTCGTTAAAGAACGGTTTGCTTTTGATTTTCAGTTGTACCAAGTCAAACCGTCTCAAGAAAACGTATCTGGGCTCAACAAAGTTGCATCCGGTCTCGGCGCACAATTATTTAGAGAAATTGCAAAAGAAGCAAGAGAGCTGAATGAGCGGTCACTAATAGGGCAGGACAAAGTATCTCGTAAAATAGTAACTGGCAGCATTAATAATTTGCTGTCTAAGTTGGACACCTTGGAATACATGAACTCAAAATGTAGACCACTGATTAATACAGTCAACACATTACTAAAGGGATTACCTGCAACGGGGCCTTTTGATGGCATTCATCTTATAGCCGTTAAGTCTGTAGTAGAACTGTTATCGGATGAAGAGAAAATGATGCAAGTTAATCCAATGCCTGCAACAGGACATGAAGGAGAGCAACTTCAAGTGCAGCAAAAAACCGCTCCACCAGAACAAGCTTCAATTCCAATTGCTAAAGGAATACCTAAAAGTCCTGTCATAACGCTGAACTTAAACTTAGCAAGGAGTATCGCATGAGTATTAATCAGTTAGCGATACCGATTGTTGCAAAATCAATAGGTAAGAAGATGAGCGTAAAGGTTAAGTTTGGGCATGAACAACCGGCAACGGATGGTGAAACTATATTTTTACCAGATTTACCGTTGAATGATGAGGTAACGAGGGCATTGGGCCTTGGTTTTGTTGTTCATGAATCGGGGCATATTAGATTCACAGATTTTGATACGGATCTACCGATAAGCCCTTTGCATAAACATCTTAGGAATATTTTTGAAGATGTTCGGATGGAACTGAAAGTTATCTCAGTTTATCCAGGTGCAAAAAACGTGTTGTGTGATTTGGTTGATATATTGGTTGGCAAAGGCTTTTTTCAAGCTGGAAACAACGATGAAACACCCGCACAGGTGCTATCAAGGTACTTGCTATATTCTTTAAGAACATCCGTTCTTGGACAAACTTCATTATCACCGTTGGCGAAAGCCAGCGGTGATGATTTAGAAAGCAAAGTATCTGAGGGTGCAATGACACGGATATACAGTGTCATGAGTCGTGTGGCTACCTCATCTAGTACACAAGAGGTACACGACCTTGCATTAGAAGTTATCGGTATTTTGGAGGACGACGTTAAACCACCAGAAGAAAATAATGAGCAAGATAGCGGTGAAAATGATTCAAAAAGCCAATCGGAAAAAGGTGAGCAATCACCCACAGATGATGGGAATGATGAATCAACTGGAACGCAGGAAAACACACAACAAGATGTGCCAGCAGCTCCAGATAAGAAAGCTGTACAAGAAATGTTAGACGCAACCGATGATCAGGTAGATACAGATGTATTTGAATCTATTGTGGCAGATCAATTGGATAAAGCGGTTAACAAAGCAGTACAGCGCGGTGCGGTAACATGTGGTGATGGCCTTGCCGATGCAGCACCTTTACCATTAGGTGATCACGCACAAGTCTATGCAGATGCTTATCAACAAACGTATGCATTACGGACACGCTTACAAAGTTTTATGCAAGCAAGTAAACGTGTCAACAGAGGGACTTCCCAAAGCGGTATTAAATTACACGATAAAAAGTTATCTCGTGTAAAAACAGGGAATCGCTCTATCTATCGAACGAAACAGACTAAAAAAACTGTTAATACCGTAGTACAGATATTAATGGACAGGTCTATTTCAATGGAACATATGATGGATTTAGCAATGAATGCAACCTTAGCGGTAGCAAGTGCATTAGAAACCATACCCGGTGTTCGAGTGGCAGCAGCAGCTTTCCCAGGTCGCAACGCTGATGTTGAACCCCTAACCAAATTTGGGGAAGGCGTTAAACAAACGGCCGCTCGTTATCCGGCAATCATTGCATCAGGTGGAACACCTTTGTTACCCGCATTAATGTGGGCGACTAGGCAACTATTAGAGTGCAAAGAAGAAAGAAAGCTTCTTTTAATAGTTACTGATGGTGAACCGTCGAATAGAGGTGCATGTAAGGATATGATGTCACAAATGAAGGCAAATCAATTTGAAACGATGGGCCTGGGCATTATGGTTGAATCCATTAGTGATTTATGTGAAATCAGCACATGTATTAGCAATAAGGAAGAATTGGCATCTTCAATGTTTTCAATGTTACAAGAAAACCTCTTAAAACAAGCCTCTTAACTATTGACCACCTTCGGGTGGTTTTTTTTTGCAAATTTTTAAAACATTATCAGCCTTAAACTCACAGAAAAAAGGAGAGTTAAGAGCTTTCCTAGGACAATTGGGGTTTGACCAAGCACATTTAGATTAACTCAATAAACTCACGAAACCGGTCTGCTGATATTGCTAGGCCCTGAGCTGCTAAAGTATCGATATAATTACTAGGTGATTTAGGAGGGTTATTCAAGGATTCGCGGTGTTGTTTTGCAGCTGTAATTACAGCTCCTTGATGAAGATCGAGTTGATATTCAATGAAAGCATCAGGGTGTATTGCTTCAATACCGTACTGTCCTAAGACCTCTTGGGGGAAGTCTTTAAGATTAAAAGTAATGATGGCTTGAGCTCCTGAGCGGATTGCAGCGGCAAGCACATGTCTATCATCGACATCGGGTAATTCTAGGTCATCAATGAGTGACTCATAATTTGTAACGAGTGAGTCTGGGACAGCCTTATTCATTAACTCTCTTGTACGAGCTAGCTTACCTGCTAATTCTGGGCGATTTTTTGATAGATTACGAATCCACTCTTCATGAATCATATCTGTCCACTTGGCCGAAAATAGCCCTGTGATCGATAGTCTCAATAGAAAATCCCGCAAAGGTGCGGGGTAAAGAACACAGGCGTCAAATACGACGGTATATATCATTAGTATCCCATATCGTGCTCTTGTGCCTGCGCAGCAAGTTCAGAGAGTGCATCCATGCTTTCTTTTGTGCGTTTGTCTTGGTAAGCCACTAAGTCTTGATAACGGATACGGCGATGTGTGCCAGCTTTTGTAAAGGGAATCTTTCCTGTTTCGAGTAACTTTACTACATGGGGGCGTGACACGTTAAGTGTGTTTGCTGCCTCTTGAGTCGTTAGTTCGGCATGGGTTGGTACGATTGTTACGGCGTTTCCTTGTGCCATTTCGACAAGAATATCACGCAATAATGCTAGAGCTTGGCGAGGAAGTATTAAATCATTCCCATCGAGGCTAACTCGTGCGCGTTCAGCATTGGGTATATTTCCTAGAAGACGACTTAGCTCTTCCGCACTCGTGCGTGCTAGTAATGATGATTCGTTATCGGGTAGTTTTTTGGGATAAGCAGTCATTTTAGAGTCCCTAACAATAGTGGTTACATAAATTATATTCGAAATAAACGAAAAAGCAACGTTAAGGTGTACCTTGTTGCTCAAACTCCCCAACAAGGCAATTGATTTCATCATGTGAAATACCTGCACTAATAGTCATCAATAAAAGATTTAAATCATTCGAAAAGAATCAACGGCCTTGGCTGATCATTATGTATAGGCGTTAAAATTTCTTAGTAATAGGGTGCAGCTGAAAGACACTATTACTCGCTTATTTATTAAACAAAATTTCACGTAAGTTAAATGTTCTAAACGTACTGAGACCTTTGCGCGAAACGCGAAGAATCTGAGTTGAAAATTTGAGATAATAAGCCACCGATCAAGACACCGTCATCACTGGATATAAAATGGCCTGGAAAAACCTGACACAACGCAGCTTGGCAGATGCCATGTTAATCGACCATGATGCGCTCAAAGAGCTTGATGACGTGCATGAGCTCATCGACTGGTCGCGTTTAGAGCGACAGCTTTCAGGCATCCATGCCAAAGCCCAGGGAGAAAAAGCCTGGCCTCCGCTAATGATGTTCAAAGCCCTGTTGCTGCAAAGTTGGTACAAGCTAAGCGACCCTGCACTGGAAAAACAACTGGCTCGTGATCTATTGTTTCGCCGCTTTACTGGACTGGATATTTCGGAGTCCGTGCCGGATCACTCGACGTTTTGGCGCTTTAGGCAGAAACTGGAAACGTTGTTTTTAATGGATGTGCTACTCAACGAGATTAATGCCCAGCTTAGTGAGCAAGGGCTTTACATAAAATCGGGTGAAGTCAGCATAGTTGATGCCAGTGTGATTGAAGCAAAGCAATGTCGCCCGAACAAAGATAAGCAGGGTGATTCAACCCAGGATCGTGAGGCGGACTGGAATGTAAAGACCGGCTCCGATGGCAAGCGCAAAAGCACCTACGGTTACAAAGCGCATATCAACGTGGACGAAGATGGCTTCATCAAATCAACGGCTTACACGGCAGGCAATGTCCATGACTCCAACTGTTTTACCGATTTATTGAGCGGCGATGAATCATCCGCTTATGCGGATAGTGCTTACCGCAGTCAAGTCCACGACCTGTGGCTGGCTAAACGAGATATTGACAACCGGATAATCAAACGCGCGTATCGAAACAAGCCGTTAACTCAAAATGATCGGCAAATTAATCGACTGCATTCCGGTGTGCGTTGTACGGTTGAAAGAGTCTTTGGCGTATTAAAGCAACACTACGGCATGGCGAAAGCGCGCTACTTGGGTCTTGGTCGCAACCGCACGCGTTTTGAGTTGATGTGCGTTGCGCACAATCTCAAACGAGGGTTATCGATTCAGCAGGCAAGTTGCGCCTAGAGAGTGGAAATGCGGAAGAAAAGAGCTCAATTCGTGAAGAATTTGCGCCTATAACGTTCTTTTTGTGTTTTACCGTGAAAAAATACGATCAATTGAAAGCGGAGCCAAGTAGGCTCGTCGCGCAAAGGTCTCGTACTATTTAAAAGCTAGTGCGTTGAGTTTTAAAAAGAACAGTGATATATTCAAAATTCATTATTGGCTCGTACATCGCCATAAAGTTTCGTTGAGCTTTTCAACGTTCATTCGTAAAGGTTAGCCTTTACATACCCCAAACGGGACATATCCCGTTCTTGGGATAATTCACGTTTGGTTTTATCTACTCACTATAGGAGAGTTTATGGAACCACATCCAGATCTAGTTAAGTTTGCAAAAAATATTAGGGGTTGCCCTCTATGTTATCGAAGACGTTCTAATGGCCCTTTTTGTCCTGAAACACTCTATGAAGTATATGGAGAACGAGAACATAAAGGCATGCTTCAAATACTAACGTTCTTTTTGGATTTCGTAGTTTGGATCAATATTTGCCCTGTTAGTAATCCACGTATTATTTAGAAACGTGGAGGGTAAATTTTTCAAACAAAAAAACTGTACTAAATCACCGATACTTATCTAAGTACCTACATTAATCTACACGGCTAACCCCGTTTATCACCGAAAGGAGAAATTGACTCCTAACAGTGCATATTTCTCCTTTTTTTGGAGAAATCATGAAAACAATCGTTATATTTATCGTCATGTTGTTATCTGGCATTGACGTTGCCGAAGCTGAAAACAATGCATTCAATTGTCTAACAAAGACAATCTATTTTGAATCTCGTGGCGAACCGATCCCTGGTCAATTTGCTGTCGGTTCTGTCGTAATGAATCGCGTTAGAAATACACACTACCCAAACTCTGTTTGCCAAGTAGTACACCAACCCTATCAGTTTAGTTGGACCCTACTTAAAGGACTGAAAATACGGGATAAAAAAGCCTGGCGAAACGCCCAACATATTGCACAAATCCTCCTTCTCAAAGGTGGACTCAAAAGCAATGTTGGTGATTCTCTGGACTATCACTCGAAAGATGTAAAACCTCGATGGGCTAAGCATTATGTTAAGTCCTTAACTCTGGGAAACCATATCTTTTATCTAAGAAAAAAATCATGAGTCTGAAGGTTTTGGAATGGTCAGGTAGCGTAATTGCGCTACTTGGCTCGTTCTTAATAGCAACTCATGGTACGTGGGCCGACTACGGTTTCCTTGCATATCTTGTTTCTAACGCTTGTTTAATTGTGTTTTTTGCACAACAAAAACTCTATGGCGTTTTGACAATGCAGCTTGGATTTACCGTTTCAAGTCTATACGGAATTTTGAACTCACAGTTCTGAACAGAGCCCTTTTTAATTTTAAAGAGGGTTGTTTTCAGCATTGCACGACAAAGGAATAAACAGCATGAAATTAACTTATAGAGAAGTAAAAACAGTAGCTCAAGGCCGCTGGGGAAGCATTTTATCAAATATGGTCGGAAGTATTATGGATGATGCCATTGATAGAGGCTCAAATCGTCACAGTACATGCCCCATTCACGGGGGGAAGCAACCTTTTCGGGTTTTCAAAGATTTTGAATACACCGGCGGCTGCGTATGCTCCCAATGTGGATCTTTTGGTGATGGCTTCGCGTTTTTACAAGAAAAATACAGTTGGTCCAGTACGGAGTCTTTGGAACAGGTGGCTTCATATTTAGGGTTAACAAATAAATCCGAATCCGTGCCCTTTGTACCGTTAAAAAATACCGTTCGTCCATCGACGATCAAACCTGAAGAAATCGAGGCAAGACGGCTAAAAATACAACAACTATGGTCTATTGGATTACATGCTCATGAAAAAGGGGCCGAGCCTTTGACCCATTACTTTTTTAACCGTGGTTTGAATATTGAACACATACCTGATTCATTACGTTTAGTTTTATCGCACGGCTATTATGAAGGTCAAAGCTTTAAGGGTAATTACAGCGTGATACTGGCACCTGTCTTAAGTCCTAATGGAACATGTGTTGCCTTACATCGTACTTACATAACACCCAATGGCGGGAAGGCATTGGTCGAATCACCCAAAAAACTTTATACCAAAGGAACATCGTTAAGAGGGTCTGCAATTCGATTATTTCCAGCTCAACAGACGCTCGGTTTATGTGAGGGAATAGAAACTGGGATAGCTGTAAATCAAATGACAAAAATGCCTGTTTGGTCATGTGTTTCGGCAGCTTTACTAAAAATGGTTGACGTGCCTAAGACCGTTAAAACCGTGTATATATGGGGCGACAAGGACCGTAGTAAAGCTGGCCAACAAGCGACTAAAGAGCTTGCTGAGCGGCTATATGCCGAAGGGAAAGAAGTCATTATAAAAATACCTGAGCTTGAAATACCTCAAGGTCAAAAAAGCATAGATTGGCTCGATGTTTATAACTTACAACGCACCTCACAACAATCCTATTTCTCAAGGAGAAGAGCATGAATTTATTAATCGTAGAGTCACCAGCAAAAGCTAAAACTATCCAAGGATATTTACGCTCAATGCCAGATGAATGGACTGTGTTGGCCACCGGCGGCCACATAATTGATTTACCTACTTCACGACACGGAATCAAACATGAAGATGATCGCTTTATACCCGAATGGGAAATTATTGATCAAAAAAAAGAAGGGCTAAAAAAAATAAAAGCGGCTGCTCAAAATGCCACACATTGCTTTATTGGAAGCGATGATGACAGGGAAGGGGAGGCCATTGCTGCCAGTATTATCAAGCATGCAAAAATTAAAGACCCTATTCGTATTACGTTTACAGAAATCACTCAGACGGCAATTATCAAATCCATAGCAAGTGGGTCTAGACCCGTTGATGATGCGCGTGTCAGTGCTCAAGAAGCAAGAAGGCTTGTTGATCGTGAAATTGGCTACCCCATGTCACACATTATTCGTTGGAGCTTCAAAAAGAATATCTCGGAACATGAGCCTAAAGGTGTGGGGCGTATTATTTCCCCCGCATTGCATTTATTAAGTGAAGCCGAAAAAAACATTGAAAGCTTCATTCCAACGCCTTATTCCATTATTTACGCTGACTACAATTATGGAGGACAACAATTCAGGCTCACTAATCGTCATAAGTTTACTGAAGAGCAAGAGCATGAATTGGAACAAACGCTCGCCCATTTTCAAACCAACGATCATTACATCTATAACTACCAGCGTAAAACGTATGATGTCTCGCCATACCCTCCACTGATTACATCTCGCCTACAGCGGTGCGCCTTCTATTTATTTGGCATGGAGCCCAAACAAACAATGAAGCTGGCTCAACAGTTATATGAGGGGGTTTTAATTGGAGATTCACGTAAGGGCTTAATCACCTATCCAAGAACAGATAGTTATTCACTATCTGACGACGCATGTTCCCAAATAATAAATGTTTTATCGGAACATTATGAAAGTGAGTTTGTGCAAAGTATTCCTAGAAAATATAAGAATAAAGACAATGCCCAAGCTGCACATGAGGCTATTAGACCGACAGCGTTTTCACCGGAATATTACCCTAAAGCCGTCAAGCCATTTTTAACCGAAGAACAATACTTAATATACAGACTCATTTGGGGACGCACTTTATCGTGTCAAATGGCCAATGCCGTATACGACAGATCAATTATCGAGGTTGATGTGGCCGGCAATAGACTTCTCGCTCAAGCTAATACATGTTTATTTAACGGCTGGGAGGTCCTAGATGGAAACCAAGCTAATGTAAGTGAGCAAAACGAAGAAGAACGCCACAAGACACGCGAGGTTTTATTACCGTCAGTCGTAATTGGCGACAAAATAGAACCTATGTCAATTGAAGCGTTATCTCTTTCAACGAGGTGTCCACCGCGTTTTGGTATGGGCAGATTTATTACTTTACTCGACAACAAAGGTATCGCCAGACCATCCACAATTGATGGAATTCTCCCGAGTCTTCAAAAGAAGGGCTATGTAACAGCACGGCAAGGGATGTTGTATGTGACGAAGCTGGGAGCTCAAATTGATACCTGGACGACGGAACATGCCAATTGGTTGAATGATGTAGATATGGCTCGCCAGTTTGAGCAAGACCTAGATAATATTGAGCAAAACAATAGTAAACGTGACCGACTCATCGCTACGTATGTTGAGAAAATAAATGTTTTAAAAAAACAACTTGGCTATGTTGGAATTGAGCAGAGAGCCCCAACCGAACAGCAAATCGAATACGCAACGTCATTGGCAACTAAAAAGAATATTTCCATTCCATCACATGTTTTAGAAAACCAATTATTACTGTCTAAATTCATCAAAGAACATACACCTGAAGTTCATAAAGTGGGTAAGTGCCCAGAGTGCAAAGGAGATGTGATAGAGACCGAGAAAAGTTATAGATGCAAGGAAAAGGATTGTGATTTTTATATGGTCCGGTCACAAGTCAGTCGTTTTATTAGTCAATTCCATATTGATACGACGGAGGTGGACTTTGCACAAGCACTGTTTAAAAGACGGAAAAACGGTTGTGAGAATATGCCCGGTAAACAAGGTAAACGTTTCAACGCCTATATTGGCCTTAATAAAAATGAGAACTTCGGCTGGCAGCCACACATCATCAGCTTTTCTAAGCGTATCGAGAATCCAATCTTTAGGGGGCAATAATATTATGAGTAGTGTTCATAATTTAAAACCACAACTACAACACGTGGCTCGAAAGTTGATACCTATATTATTTTAGATGAGATACAAGCTGCTTTGCCCACCACAAATAATGAGAAGAATTTACCTAGTCAAACGTATAACCGTAGCAGCTGAGGCGCGAAAATATGGACTAGCCCTTATGTCAGCACACAAAGTCCAGGAGTCTGTCCTACACCTATACTGTCTAACATTACGAAACGAATAGGGCTTTAAACCAACCCAGTAGATATTCCTGATGCAAAACGTAAACTAGGGGGTGAGGCCGCTTTGTATAATCACCTACAACAACCATTTACAGCTATTTTATCTAATGCAACGGACGGTTTTTTATTTGAATTCTTTAGCTAAATTTAGTTTTAGGCCACTGCTATTTATTTTTTACTTCATTTTTGCTTGATGTTTTTTCGTGTCGCCATCTACTTCGACGATTGTGGCGTGATGGATAATCCTGTCGATAGCCGCTACCGTCATTAACGTATCCAGGAAGATTTGAAAGGCGGTCGTTGGTTTCATCGTCAAGACGAAGTGTCATAGTTTTTGTGGCCATTTGATTCTCCTGCGTTCGCTTGCTTTCAATATGCCACTGAAGTTAGAAAACCATTGACTAAAAAATCCTTCAAGCCTAGAATCAAAATTCACTTTTCCAGCAGTTAAGTTGGAAATTGTCTTACGCCGAAGACACAAATAACTGGCGTTCAATCGTTCTAAGGCTATGGGTTTTAGAATATCGTAACCGTAAGAATTGCCTCAACACAGTTGGGAATAATCTGCGGTTTTTTTATGCGTGTTGATTTGGTTTAACACCACCCCTAAGGACAGTACTTATTGTCCCGATGGGACTGTTTATGCTGTTCCTATTTTTACATAAAAAGGAAAAAACAATGCAACAAACAGTAAAAGTAGGTTTTGATATAGAAGAAATCGCCGCTTAAGGCAGCAAACATTTACCCTTGGGGGAGTAATCCCCTTTGGGGTTATTCCCTCTTTATTATGGAGCACATAAAGATGGAAATAAAAGAAACTCATATCAAGAACGTAGATTTATCTCAATTCGGGAGCAATATTCAAAACTTCATTGTGATTTTAAAAAAGAGCTTTAATAAAATCACATTATCGATTAATGATAATTTGGTTGAGGTCTTTGCATATTATCAATCGGGGCAATATGTTGTTTTTGAAATAGGTGAAGAAAATGTGTATTTAAAAGACACACCGTTTTATGCAAAAGATTCGCAGGAACAATTGGTAGCTATCGTTCATCAATTGTATTTCTTAGACTAACCTGGGCATTATGCTCAAAACATAAAAGCACTGTAATTTAAACAGCAATAACCCAATGGGAATAGTACCCATTGGGGCCTATTCCCATTTTTAATGGAGAAATTTATGGGAGTAGGAAATTACTTAATTAACAATGGCAAAACTGTATACATTGATTATGATCAAATTTATGGAACTTATGATCTTGAAAGGTCAAAGTATGCCTATATTGAGTGTGAAACCGACTATCAAGAATATTTTGATCAGATGGTCGAAAGTCTTATTGATTTAATGCCTGTCAGTTATGAAGTTGTATATGGTAAGTATGATAGTTCTGAAGAATCTCAGATTATCGCTGAAAATAACTTTTATACAATTCAGGTCAAAGATTGGGAAGGATATGTCGCGATTAGTTTAGTGCTTAAACAAGACGATACTTATTGTGATTCTGTTCACCCCTTAGCTAATTACCACCTAGATACTAGGGCAACAACGTTGTTTGATAGCTTGGCTAGATGTTATCAGCTTAGAATTAGAACGTGTAGCTGGACTTCAGGTTCTTATGAGCCCTCTACGTCTAAGGCTGCTTAAAACCAACCCCATTCATTTATTTGAGTGGGGTTTTTATTACTTTATTTTAAGCCGGCAAAGGTAAAAAACCGTCTATCAAAAAAACTGTTATTGGAAAATGATAAACAGCGTTGTTATCTTTTGTCTTAAATGAAACTTCTTGTAACGTTGTTTCACATAACCATTGTGTTTCATTATTCGGCTTACGATTTGAAAATGCAGATACATTAAATAGACCAACACAACAACCATTTTCTCGTGCCGATTCATATTCAAAAGCTATAACACCCGCATGTCTCATATCACTGCCAAGTTGTTGTGAGATAGAGTATCGTTGAGGGTCTTTTATATCCGCTCTGTACTGATTAAAAGGCGTCGACTGTAAAACTACGCCCATATTTGTCCTGTAGTTAATGTCGTACATCAAATGCTCTGAACGGATTTTCTCTGTATTTGAAACACCTTCCATAGAAGACAGAAATACAAAACGATAATAAGCAGATTCGGCCAAAGTTACCTGCGGATTACAGCCACCATAAAATAAACTCGGTTCACTTATTTTACCGAACCTTGATCCCCATTTTAAAGGCGGGTAGCGGAATGCAGTTGTTAATAGGTAGTGATAGTCCCGCATGTCAACTGGATAAGGTGGCTTTATTTCCTCAAGCATATCTTCAAGCAGGGCTTGTTCTTCAAGTGTGTCCACATACCCCATTGTTGCCACTTGCTCTTGACTTTCAACTAAACGAAACAGTTTTCCTGATATGTTTTTAATGTGGTCGGGGCCGTTACAAGCACTCCAAATTTTCAAACCTTACCCCTGATCGCATCCACAAAACGCAACACACTCATTAAGCCCTCAAGTTTAGCAATTTGTTTTGCTGGGATACCGCCAGTAATTTTATTATGGGTATGCATAAAGCGTTTAATCCAACTTTCATCACCACCCGTTAAGGCAAATAATGCTCTTGCTATACGTATAACAATAAGTGCGAGCTCACCTTGTTTAGATGTCGGATCAAGTGAAGGATTCTTTTTCAATCGACTAAATGCTGTTCGATGCATGCCTATTGCACAAGCAACTTCAGCCTGCTTTAGTCCTAGCTGTTTAGACGCGTTAATTATTGCCTTACCCAAAACGACATCAGAAGACGGCTTAGTATGTTGCTGTGCAGACATATATGAGCACCTTATTAAATAGATATAAGCACATTATAATACATATATGTGCATATGGCACTTTGAATTATCTTATGGTCATAACCACTGAATATCGTAGCTATTTTTTCTCGTTCAGTTGTATTCCAATTGAGGCAATTCCATAACAGCTGATTTTATTTTCTGGTGTATCTTTACGCCAATCCATTATGTTTATGTGATCCTAGCTAGGTTTATTGATGTTTTCTTTATTAAATTTCCAAATGTCTATCATTGATTCAATTCGTGTAATTAGTTTTACTGAATCACCAGATTGGAAGACACCGCTTGCCTAACGAGGTGCAAAGAACTAAGTTCTTAATGAAGGCATTTATCTATTAGAGTAACTTTTCGCACCGTTGGACTTCAAACCCCGTTACGCAGATGAAGATGGCGTCTCACTAGATGTGGGCTTTTACTACATGGCCAACGCGATGGGACGACTGATAGGTACGATACTATCAGGTTGGATCTATCAGGTTTCAGGATTGGAGGCCTGCTTATGGGTATCAAGTGGATTCTTAGTACTTGCAACGTTTATTTCATTGGCATTGCCAAAGCATCAAGTTGATGTAGCTTAACAGCTAGGTTTCGTTGCCCCGAAGGATTGACATGTCGATTGAATTTCTGACTGAAGAACAAAAAAGCTAATATGTTCGTTTCTCTTACGAGCCTAATTAGATGCAGCTTGCCCGTTACTTTCACTTGGATAACACAATGTTTGTTTACGTGATTTGATAAAGCACTAATTAGCCAAATATATGATGGTTATCAAGACTAATCAATATATAGATAGCGACAGTTGCGACTGCATCTGCAATGACCACCTGTCAGGGACCATGTGTCGCAATTGTCGCCGTTGCAGGGATTTCCTATCGTTGGCAGTTGTTTAGTCTCGCTCATTGT
>ERZ1027208.402-NODE-402-length-17373-cov-16.383532_pt1 | contig 17373 bp, 18 predicted proteins | sample MGYA00520867_ERZ1027208 | MGnify/ENA primary metagenome ERZ1027208 (study PRJEB33311, sample SAMEA4378413) | marine metagenome | biome: Marine biome; feature: Fjord; material: Water | collected 2014-07-20T08:00:00Z/2014-07-... | depth 75 m ...
ACTTAATTGCGAAACGCAAACCTAACAGATACTTATAAATAGGATTAAAGCTATGAATAATCAATGGTTATGCCTCATATTAACGACAACATTAGGCTTAGCTGGCTGCGGCTCAAGCAGTGATAAAACCAGTAGCGATACTGAAGGTGATACCCGTTTCAGGGTCACTTTAAATACCAGCTGGAACGCTACTGACTACCCTACAAACTACCCTAGCAATGCACACTGGTCCCCATTATCAGGAACCGTCCACAACGAACAAATAGTCTTTTGGGAAGCCGACGGCCAGCCTTCAACCAGCGGGATTGAGTCTATGGCTGAGACAGGGTCAACGGGAGCACTTAGCACCGAGATTAATGTAGGCAAAAATGCGGGTTACAGCCAAGGATTGATTAAAACCAGCAGTATCGGTCAAGGTACTGGTAGCACAAGCATAGAGTTTTTAACTAATGAAAGTTATCCACTGCTTACGCTAGTCAGTATGATTGCACCCAGCCCTGATTGGTTTGTTGGGGTTAACAGCCTTTCCCTTTTAGATAACAACGGAGATTGGATTGACAGCCAAACCATCAATTTAGAGTTATTTGATGCAGGTACCGATGCAGGCCTAAGATTTACATCCGCCAACGATGAAAGCAATCAATTAAGTTTGCCAATCACTCTTGTATCATCCGAGAGAAGCGACAGTGATTTTGAAAATGGTGTAAACCATTCTTCAGAAACCTATGTCGCCACATTAGTGATTGAAAGAATTTGATTTAACTAGGGTTTTGAGGGGAATATTGAAACGGATCTATCAGCGGATATCTTTTAATAGTTAGGCTAACGGTTACCGTATAGTGATTTTATAAGTGTCATAAATATGTAATTTAATGTTTATGACACTTTATGCGCACATCAATAACATAGAATCTTACGTCTTAAGTTCCTATTTTTTCTTACATTTGATGTTCCCTTTTTGACTATCTAACATAGAGATATAACACACTTCATTTAGCACCCATAAGCCACCGCTGCAATAAAACTTAGGGTCAACCAGCCCCTGAGACATCTGCCCTTCACAACTATTCGATAATCTACTGAGCTTGTCTTTGGCACACTGAATTGCCAAGTGACGATCACCGTCACGCTTTACCGTGCAATGTTCTTGTATATCAAACAGGCTGAAGTCATACCCCTTGATGTTTTGAACATTTAGATCTTTAGAGACATCACAGGCACTCGATAAAAGTACCAATATTAAGGGTATAAGCCGTTTGAACACGTTAAAACCCTCTTTTTCTGGGTATTTGATTACGAATATTACTTAAGTATAGATCAGAAAATAGCTCCTGATATTAACGGTATCGCCCGCTACAGCCTTTGCTTAAATTTGATAAGCATCTAACTGCATATTTTTAATTTTACGATGTGAGAACTCAAAGGTAGCCGTATAACGTCTTTCACCGGTTGATGTGAATTCAAATTTAAAATAGCGGTGAATTCTCAAGCTGCCATTCTCGTCACGTTTGATTGAAAGCTTAGTTTGCTGAACCGTATAATCTAACAACAAAATATCTTGTTGCTTGCAATAATCAACCGCCAGCACATAGGCATACTGCTTGATACCACGGTCTATCCACCAGATATATGGGATCAGGCATAACAGTAAAACAATGAACAAATCACCCATTAACATAGGTTTTCCAATAATTAATAACACTCTAATAACAAGATATCACAACAGCTTAAGCTGACGCGATGTAATTAATCCTTACCTAACATATCAATTCAATTCTTATTAATACTTCGATCGACCAGTAAACAGCGGGCACAAAAAAAGAAGCCCGTAGGCTTCTTTTTAATAAAACTAATAACCATTAGCGCGCTAAGCGCGCATTAAGCTTACTTAGTTTCTTTAGGACGCAACTGAATGCCCACTTCACGTAGATTTTTAGTCTCTACCTGACCTGGTGCTTGTGTCATAACACATGCAGCCGATTGTGTTTTAGGGAAGGCAATTACTTCACGGATACTTTCAGCACCGGTTAGTAGCATGATAATACGGTCTAAACCGAATGCTAAACCACCATGTGGTGGTGCACCAAACTGCAATGCGTCTAACAAGAAGCCAAACTTCTCACGCTGCTCTTCTTCTGAGATATTCAGAATTTCAAACACAGTTTTTTGCATTTCTTGATCGTGGATACGGATCGAACCACCACCTAGCTCACAACCGTTTAATACTAGGTCATAGGCACGAGATAATGCGTTGGCAGGATCGGCTTTTAGTTCTTCAGGCGAACAAGAAGGAGCCGTGAATGGGTGGTGAATCGCTGTTAGGCCACCGTCTGAAGTTTCTTCAAACATTGGGAAGTCGATTACCCATAAAGGCGCCCATTCAGTGGTTAGCATGTTTAGGTCTAGACCCAATTTAACACGCAGCGCACCAAGTGCTTCGTTTACGATTTTTTCTTTATCAGCACCAAAGAATACGATATCGCCATTTTCAACGTTCAAACGCTCCATGATCTTCATGGTATTGTCTTCGCCGATGAATTTGATGATTGGCGACTGCAGGCCATTAACACCGTTTTCAAGTTCGTTCACTTTGATCCAAGCCAGACCTTTAGCGCCATAAATACTTACGTACTTGGTGTAAGCATCTATTTGCTTACGAGATAGCTGTGCGCCGCCCGGAACTTTAAGCGCGGCAACACGACCTTTAGGGTCTTTAGCAGGGGCTGCAAATACTTTGAACTCGATGTCTTGTAGCAAGTCTGCCACGTCTACCAATTCCATAGGAATACGCAGATCAGGCTTGTCTGATCCGTATTTGCTCATGGCTTCGCTGTAAGGCATGTGCGGCAGTTCGCCAAGTTCGATGTTTAGCTGCTCTTCGAAAATCGCTTTTAACATAGATTCAGCAGAACCCATGATGTCTTCTTCATTAACAAATGATGCTTCCATATCGATTTGAGTGAATTCAGGCTGACGGTCAGCACGTAAATCTTCATCACGGAAACATTTAGCAATTTGGTAGTAACGATCGAAGCCAGATACCATTAGTAGTTGCTTGAACAACTGAGGCGACTGCGGCAAGGCAAAAAATGAACCCTGGTGAGTACGGCTTGGTACCAAGTAGTCACGTGCGCCTTCAGGGGTTGCACGAGTCAGGATTGGCGTTTCAATATCCAAGAAACCTTGTTGATCTAGGATGTTACGGATCTGCATGGTCACTTTATGACGGAAGCGCAAGTTGTGCTGCATTTCATCACGACGTAAATCCATATAGCGGTAGTTAAGACGCACATCTTCGCCGACTGGAGAGTAATCATCCAATGGGAATGGAGGTGTCTTCGCTTTATTAAGAATAACGATGTCTTTACCAAGAATTTCGATTTGACCGGTGGTCATACCGTCATTTTCACTGCCTGTTGGGCGAGCACGTACACGACCTGTGATTTGAATAACAAATTCACTGCGCACGCTGTTAGCGATATTGAAGGCATCTACCGTATCAGGATCAAATACAACCTGTACTAAACCTTCACGGTCACGAACGTCTAAAAAGATTACGCCACCGTGATCACGACGACGATGTACCCAACCGCAAAAAGTTACGGTTTCATCAATTAGGGTTTCTGTAATTTCACCACAGTAATGGCTGCGCATAGTGGGTTTCCAATCTATCTACAATTATATGTTGAGTTATATGTTAAGTAATTCTGCTATTTCACATCTAACAAGTAAGTAAGCACTAACATCGTACTGTTTTCTTTATCAATTTAAGAGCTGTGTTCTCATCTTCAAGCCTTGGATATTAAAGGATTTCTCTTTTATATATCACGATAACTGGCCAGCAATCACAACTGCCTAATCGGTTTTGCCAAAAAGGTAAGCATTATACCCAATTTGAGGCAAATTCCGACATCTTCTAGGCCTGCTATGCTTATTTAATAAAGGAGGGGCTAATGAGCAACCCACAAGTTACCGATTTTGACCCTGATATTATCAATGATCTCAAGGATGAGCTGATCGAGAAGCGTCAAAGCTGTAATGATCACTTACTAAAACTCGAAGAAAATCCTGAACACAGCGACACAATTAACCTATTGTTTCGAGATGTGCATACCGTAAAAGGTGATCTTGGCATTATGGGGATTTCTCAATACCTGCCATTACTGCAGTCCATTGAGGATTTAATGGACAATTTACGTAAAGGGCAAAAAACCCTCTCCCCTGCTCTTGGTGATGTATTGCTGCTTAGCTTGGATCTGGCTTTTACTGAGTTAGAACTGTTTTTAAAGCAAGAAGATGAATTTGATAGTGAGCAGTACAATAAACTTGCTGCCATGATCAGCAAGCTGTCTCACCTTGATGGCAAGGATGCCGAGCAGCAAACGCTTGCCATAGTACAAACACTGGCTCCAGAAACCGCCCCTTCTAAAGATGAAGATATGCGGCAAAGCAAAGATTACTTTACCGATGAAGAGATTAATGAGGAGGTGGCCTTTTTTTTACAGATCAGCCTACTTGTTGATCAAAGAAGCCCTTACGGACCAGGCCGAACAGAACGTCTTTTTGAACTGGCCATGACCATGAATCAACTGGCCGGTAACCCCATCAAAAGCAGTCAGCTTCAAGCCGCCTTATATTTACACGATTTAGGCATGGCATTTATACCTAAAGGTATGATGAATAAACCCAGCGCACTGACACAACATGATTGGCAGTGGGTTGAAAAACACGTGACCACCATCCACCAGCTAATTAGTCCATTTGAGATTTGGAAGGACGCATCTGAAATTATATTGCATCACCACGAGCGAATTGACGGCTCTGGCTACCCCGATGGCTTGACCGAAGATCACATTTCAAACGGCGCAAAATTACTGGCCATTGTGGATTCGTTTGAAGCCATTACTCAAACCCGAGCCTATCAAGACAGTCAACAGAGACCCATGGTTCGAGCCATTATGGAGATCAACCAGCACTCTGGCACCCTATATTGTCCTAAGTGGGTTGAGCATTTTAATCAAGCAGTTAAACGTCTTCACATAAAAAAAGCTAAAAAATAGGGTTTTTTTGCTTTTTTTCATTTTTTTACTTGCTAGTTTATTGCAGTTATTTGTATATTGGTTCCACAAAATTAGTGACCTCTAGTCACGCCCATAAAAATAACCTTTAACAACAATAAAAGTTAATACAACAAGGAATCAACATGGCAGCTAAAAAAGCACCTGCTAAGAAAACCGCCGCTAAAAAAGCACCAGTAAAAAAAGCAGCCGCTAAAAAGGCACCAGTTAAAGCAGCTGCTCCTGCTAAAAAGCTGACTGCTGTTAAAGATCGTTTTAACAAAACTCAAATTCTTAACGAAATCGCTGAAAGTACTGAACTTAGCAAAAAACAAGTTCAAGCGGTTTTAGATAGCCTAAATGACGTAATCGAACGTCACGTTAAAAAACGTGCTGTTGGTGAATTCGTTCTTCCTGGTCTGCTTAAAATTCAAGCCGTTAAAAAACCAGCTAAAAAAGCGCGTAAAGGCATCAACCCTTTCACTGGCGAAGAGACCATGTTCAAAGCGAAGCCTGCTTCTATCGCTGTGAAGATTCGTCCTCTTAAAAAGCTTAAAGAAATGGCTGAGTAATTCAGACTTTTTTGCTTTAATAAAAAAACGGGCTTTTGCCCGTTTTTTTATGCCTGTTATTTATGGCAAGCCTAATATGCATACAACAAGACAAGAATAAAAAATGATCAGCCAGCAAACTCTTTTACGCATTTTATGGATCTCCGTGTGCTTACCGCTATTTGCCGTTTTATTGCCACAGGCAATCTACGTCAAGCGATCCACTATTCGTCTGCCAGAAGCGAAAGGCGAGCGATCTAGCCAACTAAGCCATGATAACGCACTGCATTTACTGCATATTGGGGAATCCACTGTTGCGGGCGTGGGCGTAGCGTCCATTGACTCAGGTTTTACAGCCAATATCGCCAAAGCCATTTCAGCGAATACTAATACGCCCACGGCCTGGTCTCTTTTTGGTGAAAATGGCATTCGTATCAGTGAGCTGGGGAGCCGACTGCCACAAGAGATTCAAAAGCTAACCATTAGTCACAAGCGCCCTGATATAAAAACACAATATGACCTGGCCATTGTCACAATGGGTGTAAATGACAGTACTAAATTTACCTCTGTCAAACAGTGGCGTGCGGGGTTGATTGATACGGTTAAGGTACTGAAAGCCAATACTATCGGCCCAATCTATTTTACTCAGGTTCCGCCACTGTGGCAGTTTCCTGCTCTGCCTTCGCCCATAAAGCACCTGCTAGGACTTCGTTCATTGATACTCGATAACGAATTAAAGGCATTTTGTGAGCAACATGACGGTGTTTATTATGTGGGCTCTGAACTGCAAGTTGAAAAAGGCATGATGGCCATTGATGGCTACCATCCATCAGAGCTAGGGTATCAGCAATGGGCGTTGAAAATAGCGGATCAAATTAACACCAGACTGACCCAGTAGAATGGGTTAGCCACCAGTTTAACGAATGACGTAGCCATGAACTTGATGGGTTAGCCACGAGTTTAACGAGTGGCGTAACCCATGAACTTTATAGGTTACGGGTTTCGCTCTGGCTCAGCTCTGACCCATCCTACATGCAGTTTTCTGCGTACGAGGGCAGCCCCCTGCCCGATCAAGCCCTTAATATTTAAGCCAAGGGTGCAGCTGATCCAGTAGGATGGGTTAGCCGCGAGTTTAACGAGTGGCGTAACCCATGAACTTGATGGGTTACGGGTTTCGCTCTGGCTCAGCTCTGACCCATCCTACATGCAGTTTTCTGCGTACGAGGGCAGCCCCCTGCCCGATCAAGCCCTTAATATTTAAGCCAAGGGTGCAGCTGATCCAGTAGGATGGGTTAGCCGCGAGTTTAACGAGTGGCGTAACCCATGAACTTGATGGGTTACGGGTTTCGCTCTGGCTCAGCTCTGACCCATCCTACATGCAGTTTTCTGCGTACGAGGGCAGCCCCCTGCCCGATCAAGCCCTTAATATTTAATTTTATGTGCCTCTTCGAGTTAACCCGCGATTAAATTCGATTTATCTCACTCACAAAAAAAGCCATGATTTTCATCATGGCTTAATCGATAAATTATTAATTGTTTGTTAAATGCAATTAATAAAGCTCATCTCCATTCTTAGATTCATTATCTTGCACAAATCGGTCACTTAATAGCCTTGTTAGCTCTTCTACCATTTTATCTAAGTCAGCTTTTGCATACGGTTTTGCAGTAACGGCTCCCCAAATAGGTTTAGGCCAGCATAAGTCTTCTTTTTTACGCACAACATGGTGAATGTGTAATTGCGGTACCACATTGCCTAAAGCCGCAATATTCATGCTATCGGCTTTAAAGTAATCTGAAAGGCGCTGACTAACATAAGCTGATTCGTCTGACTGAATATAACGTTCTTCCGTTGAAAGTTGATACAGCTCGCTTGTGCTGCCACGGCGAGGCACTAATATTACCCATGGAAACTGTGAATCGTTCATCAAGAGTACATCGCACAATTTAAAGTGACCTAAATATACCGTGTCTTGTTGTAGCTGGGAGTCCAGTGTGTACATAATAACGCTCCTATGTTTTTGGTTATTTAACCAATAAGAGATAACAAGATGCAATGGTTAAATAGCATAGACCTGATAAAAAATGATTTATGGCAAACCGATTACCCTTTTTTAAGCAAGGGCTTCCTAAATGCACTAGAACAGAGCAAGTGTATCAATGGGCAGTCAGGTTGGGATAGCCATTATTTGATCACATCGACAGAGTTACCGGCAAATATGCCAGCCCCCTTGGACAACAGATCTGTTATTAGTATAGACAATAATAATTCAATCAGTGAGCCAAACAACAAAAACGATTTCATCATTCCTGCTTTCATAAAGCACCACTCATACGGTGAATATGTATTTGATTGGGGTTGGGCTGAAGCTTATCAAAACAACGGATTAAGCTACTATCCAAAGCTTGTAATAGCCGCCCCATTTACACCCGCTGAAGGCCCTCGTATATTCGGTAAAACGGCTAATATGCTCAGCCCTACCGACGGTAAAGCCATTAGTCTCGCCATTCAAGACCATTGCAAAGCGCATAAGTTAAGTGGCGCCCACATCTTATTATGCAACGATCAAGAACGCGCCATATTACAAGATCATAATTGGCATGTTCGAAGTAGCGTTCAGTTTCATTGGTTCAATTATAATTATACAAATTTTGATCAATTTCTATCCACGTTTAAATCCAGGAAACGTAAAGCCGTTAAAAAAGAAAGAGAGCTGCTTCGGGCTTACAGTATAAAAACTAATATAATTCAGGGAAAAGAAATTTCAGATGAGCAATGGGAGTTTTTTTATTATTGCTATCAAACCACTTATGAAAAAAGAGGCATGCAAGGCTACATAAATTTAAATGGCTTTAAAAATATGCAAAAAGAAATACCCGATAATCTTTTTTTAGTGATGGCTTATGAAGGTGACGCTCCCGTAGCCTGTGCTTTATATTTTAAAGACAGTGAAAATTTATACGGTCGGTACTGGGGGTGTGTAAAAGATATACCGGGATTGCATTTTGAAGTGTGCTACTACCAAGGTATTGAATATTGCATTGAACATTCTATTCCCCATTTTGATCCGGGTACTCAAGGTGAGCACAAGATAAGCCGAGGATTTGAACCCGTATTTCGTTATTCACTGCACCACCTCCAACATGAAGGTTTTCACGATGCAGTAGGTGACTTTGTTAGGCAAGAACGTCTCTCACTGGAACACTATCAAAAAGAATGCTTTGAGCGGTTACCGTTTAATGATGCCAATATGCCACCTTTAAAAATCTAATATCGATGTGACGACTGAACGCTTTGGTTTATTCAAGACGAGCCGCAAGGGCTCTAAAGTGAAACTAGCACCAGTTTTGTTGCAAAGGCTTGGCAATAATAAGTTCTTTAAGGTTCGCTTCAATAACGCGATAGCCCACGTTACCAATTAATTTTTGGCGCCCTTCATTAAACACCCATGCTGGGCTCACTGATATTTGATAATCTTTTGCGTGTTGAAAATCCATATTCAAATCTGAATACGCTTGACCCGATTCGAAATAGCGCTTAACGGGTTCACAATCAATTCCCAAGCTTTTTGCAATTGATTCACACACGGCTTGGTTAGATATATCCAGAGCATCAATAAAAAAACCTGTACGTAAGGCCGATGAATACTGCCTTGCTTTATCATGACCATGAATCGCTTGAACCGCTTTAAGGCAGGCGTGAGCGGTCATGGAAGTTGTGGGTCTAACCTTGGTCCAAGTGTCTTTATGTAAACTGATATCAAACTGATCAGCCACTTCTAAAACATGCTCGGCATAACCTGCAAACCCACCGCGGTCTTTCCATCCAGCATCAATTTTAGGGTGAACTGATGCAAAATTAGGTAAAAACTGCATGTGTATATCCAGCTCGCTTCCAAGCTGAGCTTCTACTTCTTCTAGGCGCTTTTCATTAATGAATGCCCATACACACAGCACATCAGAAAAATAATCGACTTTAAGCATGTCTGTTCTCGCGGTGATTTATCTAATTTCAATAATAGACACAATAATGCATTTAATATTAGTAGTCACTAATATTAAATGCATTTTAAAGAAAAACGATCCTTATATTCAATCGCTGTTGCAACTGGATTTGGGGCCAATGTGATCGCCGTTATCATGGCGATGCCATCTATGCCTGTTTTTTCCACCTCTTCAAATCGGTCCCCGTGAATGCCACCAATGGCTACCATGGGTATACCCGATAAATGTTGTCGCCAATACCTTAGACCGACAGGCCCCTTTGGAACCCAGGGCATATCTTTGCTTTGAGTCTCGTAAACAGGCCCAAAGGCAATATAAGAAGGGTTAATGCTTTTTGCTCTGGCTACTTCATGAAAACAATGACTGCTTAAACCAAGGCGTAATCCCGCATCACTAATGGCCTGTAAATCGGCATCATCAATATCTTCTTGCCCTAAATGCACACCATAAGCGTCACAATCAATGGCCAGCTGCCAATAATCATTAATGAACAACTGACATTTGTACTGCTTGGCTATATTCACTGCCCTAGCAATTTCTTTTCTTAACGCGTCACCTGTCAGGTCTTTAATTCGTAATTGAGCCGTACTAATACCAACCGGTAAAAGGCGTTCAAGCCAGTCTGCGCGATCCACAATTGGATACAGACCTAATGGTTGCTCGCAGCTTAGAAATAATAAATCCTGCTGTGCGGATGTTTTAAATACAATTGGAAGCTCTACCGGCAAACAAGCATTATCTTTAAATTCTTGCTCAGTATTTTTAGAGTAGGCTTCTGGAGAGATCCATTTTTTAAAAACTAACGACCCCGCATCTTCTGTAATTTTAAAAGGCGACTTCCAACCCGTTTGCATCTGCATCTTGGCCATAGTGATGGCATCACCTTTATTAGCGCCCAATGCCAAACTGGCTGCAATTAACGATGCCATGGCACAACCCGTACCTCTACTGTAACTGTGCTCATATACATCATGTTTTAAATAAAACTGAATAGCCTGCTCGCAGTAATAATCCACGGATTGCTGCTCGCTATGTCCGCCCTTAATCAATACCGACTTTACACCGGTTTTTAAAAAATACTCTGCGATGGATTCTATGGATTTTTCACCAATGTCTTTTATATAGCCTTCTAACAAGGCCACTACTTCATTCAAATTGGGCGTAATCACATCCACAAAAGGCAATAATAAACGCAAGCCTTTTAAGCGATCTTCGTACTGTTCAATATCTCCACTAGAGGCTGATAAAACAGGATCTAAAACAATTTTTTTACCTTTAAAAATTGGGTGTTTTAATAAGGTCTTTGCTTGTTGTGAATTGGCTAATAAACCAATTTTAATAACATTGCACTCAACGCTATTGGCAAGGGAGTCAAGCTGGCTTATAAATGCTTCATTAGAAATAGGATTCAAAGAAGAAAACCCGCTTTGATTCTGGGCTGTCGTCGCCGTGATGCAGCACGCACCATGCACATCCATTGACTCTAATGCACGTAGATCGGCATGAATGCCCGACAGACCCATTGGGTCGGTAGCTGATACCGTAATCACTGTGGGTTTATTATTTGCCGTTATTATTTTTTTATTATTCATGATAAATACTTAGTTATTATGCCAAAACGGTTTACCAACTATAGGCGTACTGGCACTCGCTTTACTGTGCTCTGGCATACAACCTGCTAAATACGCTTTACGACCTGACTCAATTGCTTGCTTAAAAGCTTCTGCCATTAAAATACTATTTGGTGATTTTGCTACAGCGGTATTCAGTAGTACTGCATCATAGCCCAATTCCATCGCTTGGGCTGCATGACTGGGTTTTCCGATACCAGCATCCACAACTAACGGAACACCAGGAAAACGGTTGCGCAATAATTCTAATGCGTAAGGATTCATCAATCCCTTCCCAGTACCTATAGGTGCCCCCCAGGGCATGAGTATTTTACAGCCCACGCTTAACAGTTTTTCGCATAATACTAGGTCGTCAGTGCAATATGGAAATACTTCAAAACCTTGACTGATCAGTTCGGCTGCGGCATCGACTAACTGAAAGGGATCGGGCTGTAACGTATAATCATCCCCAATGACTTCTAATTTTATCCAATTAGTTTTAAACAATTCTCGCGCCATTAAACTTGTGGTAATGGCTTCTTTAGCGGTATGACAACCAGCGGTATTGGGCAACAAAAACCGATTATCTGCTTGGAATGATTGTATAAAATTAAAAAAGTTTTCATTCTCTTTCATGCCTACAACCGCAGACTGCCGACGCAATGAAACCGTCACCACCTGAGATTGTGCGGCATCGATTGATGACTGCATTTCGGCTGGAGAGTTATACATGGCCGTACCAATAAACAGTCGGCTGGCCAGTTCGCAACCACCAATACTTAAGGGATCGTCTATTTGGCTGTTATTAGCTTTATCATTACCTATCTTATTTTTATCCGGTTTGATGTTCATTGTCAGCCCCCTACTACAGCGGTTAATAGCTCAATATCATCACCTTCTTTTAATTGATACTCAGAATAGCTGTCTTGGTGCACAAACGTTAAATTGACTGCTGCTACTGAAGCAGTAAGATTGAATCCATTTTTAACCGCTTGCTCAAGTAGTACATCGGCCAATGAATATGCCTCGAAAACCTGTAGAGGTTCGCCATTAAACATAACTTTCATGGCTCACCTCTGTCTGTTTCATTACTGGTTTATTCGTTAAACCATTTTTATTAATGGATTCAGTGAATTCGTGAAGTGCATTTTCAATCACCGCAGGTGCGATTAGAAAGCCATGCCGATAAAAACCATTGATGACGGTTAACCCATTTTTCGTTTTCAAAAAAGGTTGGTGATCAAATCGTGTGGGTCTAAGCCCTGTTCGCATATCGATAATACGAGCTTCAGCAAAACCAGAATGGAGACTGAATGCGGCGGATAATAATTCTAAAGCCGAGCGCACGCTAATAGGGCCGTTATCACTGCTTTCCAATTCAGTTGCACCAATCACATAATGATCGTTATCACGTGGAGCGATATACAAGCGATATCGAGGGTGCATCAAGCGAACCATTCGATTAATGTTCACCTGTGGAGCGTGAACCAATATTCGCTCACCTCTTATGCCGTGCAATCCATTAATGTCTTTACTGGCCGCCAAGCCTCTGCAATCAAATACCCAGTCATAAGGGTGTGTGCAGCCATTGCTTAAGGATATAGATTTAGGTGAAATTGAATTCACCTTTTGATTCAACCACTTTCCCTTAACCTTAATCACACGGTGCAGTGCATTTAATAGTTGATGGCTGTCTAATTGCGCTTCGTTCTTTAACAATATCCCTTTGCTAAAATTGATCAGGTCAGGCTCACAGTTACTTACGCTTACCTGCTCACATAAGTTACTGAATTCACTGCCTAGTTTAGATTGCAGGCTGGCAATAAATTGATCTAAGCAGCCCTGGTCTTGGGTATGATGAACCACCAGAGTACCTTGATCATTGAAGAATACTTTTTCGTCATGATCTTGTTCTAACTGATTTAAAATAGCTGGCCACATACTTAAACTTTTCACACCTAGCTGATAGACACCGCTGTCTGCGGTTTCTAATTCAGCCATAGGCGCCAACATACCGGCTGCCGTAAATGAACAAGACTGCTTTAACTGATCACTCTCATAAACAGTAACAGAATACCCTTGTTTGATTAGATTGTAGGCCGCTAGGCTGCCCGCTATGCCTGCCCCCACAACCGCTATATTTTTCACACCGGATAAATGCATTGCTTCAGAAGAATTCACTGCCGCCATCATACTGCTTCCGTTTCTTTTTCATCCTGAATACTTGTATCTGGAATGTATACTTCGCTGCCCAAGGCTTTAAATTCTGCACTCTTTTCGGCCATGCCCTTCGCGATCTCATCTTCCGTTAGATCTTTATGTTTAGGGTTTTTCAAATCGTTAGAATAATCCCGCACCTCTTGAGAGATTTTCATTGAGCAAAACTTAGGGCCACACATGGAACAAAAGTGTGCAACCTTGGCACTGTCTTTTGGCAGGGTTTCATCGTGATAAGCGCGGGCGGTATCGGGATCTAAACCGATATTGAACTGGTCTTCCCAACGAAACTCAAATCGGGCTTTAGACATCATGTCGTCACGGTATCTTGCACCTGGGTGCCCTTTGGCAATGTCAGCCGCATGCGCTGCCAGTTTATAAGTAATGATGCCAACCTTAACGTCATCACGATTGGGCAAGCCTAAATGCTCTTTAGGGGTCACATAACACAGCATTGCACAACCGAACCAGCCAATCATGGCGGCCCCAATTCCTGATGTAATGTGATCGTATCCGGGAGCTATATCCGTGGTTAATGGTCCTAGCGTATAAAATGGCGCCTCATCACAACACTCTAGTTGTTTTTCCATATTGGCTTGAACCATATGCATAGGCACATGACCAGGACCTTCTATCATGACCTGTACATCGTGTTTCCATGCCACTTGCGTTAACTCACCTAAGGTTTCTAATTCAGCGAATTGTGCCGCGTCGTTCGCATCGGCTTGTGAGCCTGGGCGTAATCCATCCCCTAGCGAAAAGCTCACATCGTAAGCTTTCATAATTTCGCAAATGTCTTCAAAGTGCGTATATAAAAAACTTTCTTGGTGATGAGCAATGCACCACTTAGCCATGATAGAGCCACCACGACTTACAATACCTGTTACACGATCTGCGGTTAATGGCACATGAGCCAAGCGAATCCCCGCATGAATGGTAAAATAATCCACACCCTGCTCGGCTTGTTCAATCAAGGTATCCCGATAAATTTCCCACGAAAGATCTTCAGCTACGCCATTCACTTTTTCTAATGCCTGATACAAGGGAACGGTACCAATGGGCACTGGACTGTTACGTATAATGTAATCACGAGTACTGTGTATGTGCTTACCTGTCGATAAATCCATCACGGTATCGCCGCCCCAACGTGTCGACCATACCAACTTTTCAACTTCTTCTTCAATTGAAGACGTTAACGCACTATTCCCGATATTAGCGTTCACTTTTACTAAAAAATTGCGCCCGATGATCATAGGCTCTAATTCGGGGTGATTGATATTGGCAGGTATAATGGCGCGACCGCGAGCAATTTCTTCTCGTACAAATTCACCTGTAATCACCTGCGGAATACTCGCACCCATGTGATTGCCTTTTAATCGGGCTTCTCGTTCAGGGGTGGTAAATTCATTTTCAATTGCCTCACGTGTTTGGTTTTCACGCATGGCCACGTATTCCATTTCTGGTGTAACAATGCCTTTACGGGCGTAATGCAATTGCGAAACGTTTAATCCTGATTTGGCTCGGCGAGGCTGACGTTGTAAATGGGGGTTATAAAACTGGAATGCTTTTTTAGAATCTTCAATGCCATTATCTTCTGGCTGGGTGTCGCGACCTTGGTAAAACTCAGAATCAGCACGATCAAGGACCCATTTTTCACGTACTTGTGACGTAATGCCCTTGTGAACATCCACATCAGCATGAACATCTGTGAACGGACCTGATGTGTCGTAAACGGTAATGTGCGAACCATCAGTAAGATTAATCTTACGCATGGGGACTTTTACATCGGGATGATTGGGGCTTTGAAGATAGATTTTCTCGCTGCCCGGTAAAGGTTCGCGAGTAATGATGCTGTCTTTCACATCCACAAGCTCTTTGGCTGCGATGTTTAAATCATTAGAATTTTGCATAGTGGGTCCTTAAAATAAGTAACCACTAACACGGACGTGTGGGAGCTATGCACAGATATATGATCACCGGTATTGTTTACCAATGGGATCAAATGTATGCGCTCATTAAAATAGTATTTATTAATACTATTTCATTAACCGCAACGATGTACATAGATGCAAAAAATGGCTGTTTACTGAATCACAGCATACAAACATTTTTCACGCTCATTCCTACGCCGATGCTAGTCGGATCAGGTTCAACGGGTAATAATCTCAGCTGCTTTTTACAAAGCAGCACCCCGAGAGCAAGGCCCATAATAATGATTAACACTAAAAATGCAAAAGAAAACATTAAAACTTGCATTGACTTTAGTATGATCGAATAAAATAACTCACTAATTAGGATGCCTATGCGAGCCCTCATTTTAATTTCGATACTGCTTTCCAGCGTCAGTTTGGCCCAACAACGCCAAGCGATTTCAGACATTCCTAATGGCACCATTCAACAATTCAAAAACACGATTGAATGGAAAAAAGCGCCACCCTCTTTGCCTGCGGGCACCATGATTTCTGTTTTAGAAGGCAATCCAAAACAAGCAGGTCTGTTTACCATTCGGTTAAAAACACCTAAACACATGAGACTGGCTGTTCATCAGCATCCGGGGCCTGAACGAGTAACCATTTTAAAAGGGGATTTGTATGTGGGATTTGGTACTGAGATAAATATTGATGTGGCCACACAATATTCTGCAGGGGATTACTACGTGACACCACCAGGTAACGATCACTATGTATTTACGAAAGAAAAAGGAGCCGTGATTCAGATTACAGGCATGGGGCCTTGGGAAGTGGTTTACAGAAACTAATTAACACACAAATAGCCAGTTAAGTGACTAACGGGCTATTTGTGTAAACGGTTAGGATTACTTTAGGAAAGACGTAGGGTCGTAATATGATTCAGATACGCCGCAATCCGTATAGGTTGTTATCATTGCACCATTATTATCATTCCCTATCATTCTAATTATCCCCGATTTTATATCGCCATTTTCGCAATATGTAATAGCACTGTAATGTAATATAAACTTACCATAATCAGGAATATACAAATCCAATCCCCCATAATACCCTGAAGAAATCAGACTTGTATTCAAGTCATCGATTCGATAAGTAAGTCCATTTTCAGCTAAGATATCCGCTTTAAAATGACAATTTTCGGTATTGTTAGCGCATGTTAATGTCACATTGCTATTAAATTCAACACCATTATCAATCAGGCTTGTATTTACATTAAGCGAAGAAAAGGTACTATTTTCCGTGTATTCAATTTCACCTTCTCCGGTAATACGCTCATCTGTCGCGCCCCATTGCTCGGTATAATCCAATAAAATATTACTGTTATTAAACGTAATACTGTAGCCATCAAATTCTCTTTCATAAGTATATTGACCGCTGATTTCGAAAGATAAATTTGCATTGTATTCTTCGCATAGCTTGTCTGCCTTTAAAGAAAGGGATGACACGGTTCCTGATATTTCAACTAAGCCACCACACGCACCTTCTACTGGCGGCAATTCAATTTCATCATTACCAAACATCATGCTTAATTCAGGTAACTTTGAATCAACGATTAACTTCAGGTACTCTGCTAGGCGTATTGATCCATAATATTTTGTAGGCGAATAATCCTCTATGTTTTCTTGGTATTCGTAGAATGTAATGGCTTTTACAATAATATCAGCATCTTCTGACAATCTAGCTGTGTCAGCATCTGTTATCTCTGAGTGATCTACCCTGCCTGAGTAATTTGCGCCTACTTCATTATTCGCCTGAGGTTGATCATCACTTCCACAGCCTGTCAGCATAGCCGTGCTTAGTAGCACTCCGATTAGGGCTAAATTATTTATTTTCATTCATCTTCCTTAATACACATTAAACAATTTTGTTTGTCGAATTAAGAAGTAAAGTGCTTATTTATGAAACTACTAGATGGTAGTCGATACAGTAAGGTTATATACAGTTTTTAAATCATTCGATAAAAAAC
>ERZ1027208.403-NODE-403-length-17370-cov-6.995611_pt1 | contig 17370 bp, 15 predicted proteins | sample MGYA00520867_ERZ1027208 | MGnify/ENA primary metagenome ERZ1027208 (study PRJEB33311, sample SAMEA4378413) | marine metagenome | biome: Marine biome; feature: Fjord; material: Water | collected 2014-07-20T08:00:00Z/2014-07-... | depth 75 m ...
GGGTATAAAGAGTCCGGTTGATAGTGGTGAGTCTTCCCAGCATGGATAGGGCGTCAAAAAGCAGTACCAGAGCGATTGGCTTTCTGGTGCTAATCACATCGTTACTGCTAACTGGTTGTGATAATCATGAATTTGAACGGCTAGAGGGTTCAGATGTGAGCTGGCAGTCACTGCGAGGTGAGTGGGTTTTTATTAACTATTGGGCAATTTGGTGCGGCCCCTGTAGAGAGGAGATTCCCGAGCTCAATGCGTTTACTGAAGGGCGGGTGTTGGGGGTGAATTTCGATAACCCAAACCGAACAACCCTGCAGCAACATTCTGACGAACTCAATATCGAGTTCACTCAACTCGTTCGTGATCCCTCTTCACAGTTGAAATTTGAACGCCCGAGTGTTCTGCCGGCCACCTATGTGTTCGATCCACAAGGTGTCTATCGAGGCGTAATGGTGGGGCCACAGACCCAGGCTTCGCTTTCTGCTTGGCGTGAGACGGGCGATTTAGAGCGTGGCGCGCCCTAAGACGCACCCCTGTAATTCGAGGTTCATGGTATGGATGGCAAGAGAGGTTTGGTCAGTGGTCGAGTTCAGGGTGTTGGTTTTCGCTATTTTGTTCAGCAAACGGCGCAATCATTGGCGCTGGCCGGTTACGCCAAGAACCTCCCCGACGGCCGGGTAGAAGTTTTACTGGTCGGGCCTTCCTCGAGAATTTCACAGGCACAAAACGCAATTCAGCACGGGCCCGAGCTGTCTCGGGTTAAGTCCGTGGAGTGGCAGGAGGTAAATGGCGGCGAACAGCCGAGAGAATTTCGAATTCTGTGAGTTTAACTGCATCCCCACAGCACCTAAGGATGTATGATTAGCGGCCGATAAGCCCTGTTGCCAGCTAAGGATTGGAGGTAGATGTGGAGCTTGGGTATCTCAAAGCCTGACGGATGTGTCTATAGTTAGTGAGGAGCCCGTTGAGCGACACACGACAAAGAAGAAATTAGCGGCAGATTGCCGAATATAGCGTTGGAGTAAGAAAGACTTTCATGACAATCCCATTAGTAATTTGTGACGATTCCAATATGGCCCGTAAGCAAGTCGCGAGATCACTTCCCGATGAGTGGGATGTGGATATTTCCTACGCGACCAACGGAGTAGAAGGTATTGAGGCGGTTCGCGCCGGTAAGGCTGAAATGTTATTTTTGGACCTAACCATGCCTGAACTCGACGGCTATGGTGTTCTTGAACTGATTAAACAAGAGAGTTTAAAGAGTATTGTTATTGTGATTTCGGGCGATATTCAGCCAGAGGCGCGCGAGCGAGTCATCAAATTAGGTGCGTTAGAATTCATTAAAAAGCCGATTAATAAAGACAAATTATGTGATGTATTGAGAACCTATGGACTGTTATAACTCTTGCTATAGCTACAGCAGGTTGATGATAAAACAGAGTTTTATCTCTTTCTCTTAGGGATCCAGTTCCTATTCACTCCCCGCACGGTATAGACCGTGTCGATTTTTACCGGAGATCTCTATGTCTGATATTTTGCCTATTACCGAAGATCAGCGCGATTGTCTGCAAGAAATTTCAAATGTTGCTATGGGCGCTGCAGCAGAAGCGCTGGCAGCATTTTCAAAGGTCTTTGTCGAATTATCGATTCCCAAGGTTCGCTATATTAGGCCGGATGGTTTGCCTGAGGCACTGTCAAGCCTGCAGGGCGGAGATTTAATCTCTGGGGTGGTGCAAGAGTACAAAATCGGTAGTTTGCAAGCCTACGCTTTGACCATGATAACGGAGCCGAGCTTTCAAGATTTGTCGCAGCAAACAGGTTTACCGATAGGCTCTGATGAAGATGCCATCTCTCTGTTAGTTCGACTCAGCGAGACAATCAACGGTATCTGTTTACCACGCCTCGCTGAGCAATTTGGCGGGGTAGAAGTAGAATTTGTCGGCAAGGCCAAGGTCGCCGCGCTACATCAATCATTGTCTGAAGTGACTTTGGGTGAGATTAACCAGTGGCCACATGTGCTCACCACCGAAATCAATTATCATCTCGAAGGCCACCCATTTAATTGTGATTTGCTCTTAGTGACTCCTGACTCGTCACTTTCTCAATTAGCCCCCGCCTTAGATTCCCTTCTATAAATCTCGCGCATCGGCTGGTGATTCGTTGAGATTACCGTCTAGAGTCCTCCTCTCCTTACCTTGTTAAATGCCATGATCAGTAAATCGATGATCATGGCGACTTATCTGTCTCAATAATCCATAGCGCTGGCTCGTAAGATCATAGTTTTTATCGCTCTATATCCCGAAAATGACACATACTCTACAAGCTCTCCTCAAAAGAGGGCGTGTAAAACAACAAAAGAGCGACAAATCTCAGAACTGAATACGACGGTGTAAGTTCAGTGGAGATGTCTGACTGGAGAGAGGGATATGAAGATTATAGAGCTGTGCAGGTGGATAACCATTGGCGTTACTTTCATTAGCAGCAGCGTAATAGCGGCAACAGTAGAGGTCCATGATTCACAAGGGCTACCGCTAGCAACGGTGATGATAACTCAGTTGCCTGCCGAGGCTGGTTCACCTGAACTGGATGATCATGGTTATCCTCTACCAGGCCAATTACATCAATCTGCGGTAGAGACCACGCGTTTTAGCAGTCGTCAGGGTATTGCCCAGTTCCCCAATAATGAAGCCTCGGGTCCGGTGCGTTACCGCTTGCGAAAACCGGGTTATCACGACGCGATTGTAGACGCGCAGCAGCCCACTCAAGATCACCTGGTGTCCATGGAAGCGCTAAAGACCTCAGCGGAGAAAGCCGACGCTAAAGCGTCGAACTTGTGGCTGTCAGCTATGGATTTTGGCGGTGACAGAGCGTTGAAAAAGCACTTCCAGCTCAACTGTGCTTTTTGTCATCAACAAGCCTCTTCGGTTATGCGTGCCGAGCGCAGCCCAGAGCAATGGCTCGAGATTATCGAACGGATGAATGGCTACGGTGCACGTGTAGCCGATGATGATCGTGAAAATTTAGCGCAGCAGTTGTCCAATGGCTACCGAGAGCTGAGAGACAATGTCGAGGCAATTCCAGATGCGGCGCCATGGGATCAGCAACTAGAAGATCATGAGGTTACCGAGTGGCCTATCGGTGATGCCTTTTCACAGATGCACGATTTTATTTTACACCCTAACGGGCTGGTCTATATCGGCGATAATTTACAAGACCGAATTTACGAAGTGAATCCTGAAACCGGTGAATATTCAGTCTATGTTGTGCCGCACGAAGAGGGCATGCCGTTGGGCGGATTTCTGGGCAATCGTTTTAAAACCTTTCCAAAATTAGCCAACTATTACGGCGTGCATTCTTTTGCAGTCTCTCCATCCGATGGTCATATCTTTATCACGCCTTCGATGCAGCAGTCATTGATTGAGTTTGATCCTGAGACGAAACAATTCACCATTCACGATATGGCTGAAGGTTATTACCCCCACACGATTCGTGCCGATGATCAAAATCGTATTTGGTTTACGCTCGCGGTCTCTTCTCAAATCGGTATGCTCGATCGAGATAAGGGTGAATTTAAATTTTATAATTTGCCAGCTCGTAGCTTAAAAGAATGGGTCATTATTAAAACCTTACCTTTGATTTTCGCCTTCGATCCAGAGGCGCGCCCCGAACCTAAAGTCGATCGGCAATCTACAGGGGTTCCTATGCCCTACGGCATTGATGTGGCTCCAGACGGTACGGTTTGGTTTGCGCGCCTCTATGGAAACGATATCGGCTTCATTAATCCCGATGACGATACGGTGACCATGATCAAAACTCCGTTCGAAGGACCGCGTCGGATGCGTGTCGACGCCAACAATAATGTTTGGATTGTGGCGTTTCAAGATTCCCAGCTGGTTAAATACGAGCCGGCGACTCAGAAATTCACTCATTTCGAGATGCCAGTTGTCAACGAGTTGCCCTACAGCCTAAACGTCGATCGTGAAAGAGGCGTCGTCTGGGTGAATGGCAACCAATCCGATACGGTGTTTAGTTTCTCGATCGAATCTGAACAGTGGATGATTTATCCGCTGCCGCGAAAACGAACATTCACCAGAGATATCGAAATCGCAGAAGACGGCTCTGTTTATACTTCCAACTCACATTTTCCCAGCTGGCAAATCGAAGATGGGCAGCCGACGTTAATTCGTATTCGACCCAAAGCTCTCCCGAAAAAATCGGATGATATGGAGTCCGATAGACAAGCGTTAGTTCAGAAACCATAGATAAAACGGGTCAGTTTTAGACGGCTATTTCGCATAAAAATAAGGAAGGTTAATGTCAATGTTAAGGTTTGTGTTGGGTAAGTCAAAAAAATCGCTCCTAAAGCGCTGTATAGCGGTGATGCTGGCGACAGCGCTAATGAGTAGTTTGTCACCTTTGGTGGCGGCGCAGGATAAAGACCAGCCGCAGCCGGTTCCGAAAATTATTGAGATTTCTGTGGCAGTAAACGATGTCCAAGCATCCAGTCAGCAGTACGCCGAATTACTGGGTTTGTCTCAATGGCAGTATTTTGATTTGTCGTTAACCAGCAGCGCTAATTCAGTCGAAACACGGCCTGAATTACGGGTGGCCCGCTCGCAATGGCAAGATATCACCATCGAGCTTATTCAGCCGCTAGCAGATTCATCGCCGGTGAAGCGCTTTTTGGCGGCTCGCGGAGAAGGCTTGTTTTCTGTCGGCTTTGAGGCGGCATCTTTCACTGAGCGATTAAAGGGTAAGAGCTCTGAACTGTTCAGTGCTGAGTCGGCGCAGGGGGCCTACGCTCAATGGTGGGATACTTTTGACGGCTTGGGTATTCATCTGAAATCGATTTCTTCTAATCGCCTTCACAAACCGTGGGGTGTTTCGAACTTTTCCGTCGATACGGCGCTGGCGGCAAGAGTTTTCCAGTTGGGTATTGTGGTCGACGACATAAAGAAGACTGCCTTGCAGTATCAGGAAGTCATCGGTTTAGCGCCTTGGATGGTGGTAGATTTTAAATCGCCTCATGTCAGTAATGCGCAATATTTAGGCGCATTTAGTGACGATAGCAGTTCTACGTTTATCCAAGTGGCATACGGTAATTGGGCTGGTTTACAAATAGAATTGTTAGCGCCCATCACCGGGCCTTCTCCGCATAGAGATTTTCTGATCAGCAAGGGCGCGGGTGCCCATCATTTGAGTTTTGGACCGGTAAAAAACCACGATAATTTGGTGCGTTTTTATTCGAAAAAAGGGCTTCAGGTTCAAATGCAATCTGACAATGGTGGTGTAGGCAGAACCGCCACTTACATGGCCAGTGAGAAAAACCTGGGTTTCGTTTTGGAATTGACTCGGCCGGCTGATGGCCCGGGCAGCTTGCGCCCATCGGGAGTTATTGGTCAGCTACCAACGCCATCCGTTAGCGCGTTAGCACCATAATGCATATCTTATTAATCTCCCCAAGGTCATCACTGAAACGCTCAGTGTATGGCCTACTATTAGCGGGTTTGCTGGTCAGTCTCGCGGCCTGTGACGGTACTGATTCGAATCGAACGTTAAATTCGGATACGGCAGTTAAACCCGCGAACGCGGGCTGGCCTCATTATCGCAACGATTTGTTGGGCAGTGGTTTTTCGGAGGCTCAACAAATTACTCCAGAAAACGTACACCGTTTAAAGCCAGCTTGGGTTTTTAAAACCGGCGCGGTCAAAAAACTGGGCGATGCGATTGCCAATACCGCATTCGAAGCAACGCCCATTTTGTTGCCCCAACAAGCTGGCGGGCATCTCGCGGTTTGCACGCCATACAATGACATTATTGCGCTAGACCCAAAAACTGGAGAGCAGCGCTGGTATTTTGAGGCCAACACCAACCGCACGGGTTCGCGGCCTGGCAAGTGCCGAGGCGTTAGCTATTGGCAGAGTAGCGATAACCTTTCCGGCGAAAACCGTACTGGGGAAAACAAGGTATGTTCCGAGCGAATTCTCACCGCCACACACGATCGCCGTCTACTGGCTATCGATGCCCATAGCGGTGAGTTGTGTGAGAACTTTGGCGACGCAGGAGTGGTAACACTCTATGCAGATGACGAGGGTTTTGTTCCAGGCGATCTATCATCCTCATCTGCACCGCTGGTTGCCAATGACACCATTATCGTGGGATCTGGTGTGGTTGATTTTAAACGAGCTAAGACACCGCTCGGCACCGTGCTCGCCTTTGATGCCGAAACCGGTGAGCCGCGTTGGCGTTTTCAGACAGTGGCACATGAAAACAGTGCTGCAGAAGTCAAAGCCAGTTGGCCGGACAACGCCAGTGAGGTGAGTGGTTCGGCAAACGCCTGGGCACCACTTTCTGCCGATGTTGAAAATGATCTGGTGTTTGTACCCACCGGGGCGCCATCGCCGGATTTTTACGGCGGGCTTCGCCCGGGCAATAACCTCAACGCCAACTCGGTCATTGCCTTGCGTATCAGCACGGGAGAGGTGGTGTGGCGTTATCAATTTGTTCATCACGATCTATGGGATTACGACACTCCCGCCATGCCTTTACTGACAGACATAGAGCAGGGCGGGCAATCAGTTCCGGCACTGATTCAAGTCACCAAGCAGGGTTTCGTATTCGTCCTTAATCGCCTAACCGGCGAGCCAATATATCGGGTTAACGAAGTTGCTGTATCGCAAGCGGCGGTGGTGGGCGAGAAGCCTTCTGCAACCCAGCCGGTGCCAGAAGTGATGCCGGCCTTAATGGATACGGATATCGATGAGAGTGACGCATGGGGCTTGACGCCTTGGGACGAGGGGCATTGTCGACGAGAAATTAATAATCTCTATAGCGATGGATTGTTTACGCCATTACAGCTCAATCAATTCACGGCACTGATGCCCGGTAGTTTGGGTGGCGCCAATTGGGGTGGGGCGGTGTTGTGGAAAGATAAAAATTTGATGGTGCTAAACGTAAATACGGCAATGTTTGCCGCACGCCTAGTCGCTAATACGCAATATTCTGCTGATCCAAGTGTTGACTCCGGTGGTGTCTCTACGGTGGAGAAAAAATCGAAAACTGAGCATGTGCCAAAGTCGGGTCAAACCATGCGCATTAACATGAGTGGGACACCTTACACCATTGAGAACAAGGCGTTGATGTCGCCGCTGGGTATTCCCTGTATCAAACCCCCTTGGGGAAAGTTAATGGCTATCGATACTCAGACGGGAGACGTGCGCTGGGAATCACCATTGGGATCGGTGCATGAAATGGGGCCAGTGACTTTGCCGTTTCACGTGAACTGGGGAACGCCCAATTTGGGCGGTGCGATCATTACTGAGGGCGGTTTGGTATTTATCGGCGCGACCATGGATCGTCAATTTCGCGCCTATGATGCGTTAACCGGTGAACAATTGTGGACTCACGACCTTCCCGCCGATGGCGTGGCCTCTCCGATGACCTACTCTATTGACGGAAAGCAATACGTCGTCATCAGCGCAGGAGGTCACCATATGTATAACCGGCCGATGAGCGATAGTATTGTCGCTTTCGCACTAGAAGAATAAGAGCTGTCTTGAAATCGTATGAAAATGCTATTTGCTCAAACAATGACTAAGAGAGAATTATGAAACTTCAACATTTTGCTGCCGCGGCGTTACTGTGCTTTTCTCAGGCGCAGGCTCTAGATCAAGCGCCCGATATCAAGGTGGTTGGCAAGCAGCTGTTTGAACAGCATTGCGCGACCTGCCACGAAAACGCCAATAGTAAAGCGCCTCGTCGCGAAGCTTTAGCAACGGTGAGCTTTGAGAACATCATGCTGTCGCTTGAGTTTGGCCGCATGCAGCCACAGGCAGCGGGTTTGGACAAACTGCAAAAGGCGGCGGTGGCGAAATACCTTGCAGCCGACAATAAGGTTGATGAAAGCTGGATCGAAGCCTCTCGCTGTGAATCTTCATCCATTAATACCAGCGATGTCTTGAGTGATGGATGGGGTTTGACGAGCGGCAATCGCCGTTATGTACCGGCTGATAAATCGGGCATCAGCCGAGACAATGTTGAGTCACTGAAACTCAAATGGAGCTTCGTTTACCCTCAGGTGAGCGACGCACGATCGCAACCGGTATTGACGAAAGATACGGTGTTTGTCGGCAGTAAATCGGGTAATGTTTTTGCCCTCGACAAACACAAAGGATGCGTGAAATGGCGCTACAAGGCCGACAGTAGCATACGCTCGGCACTGGTTCTTGGGCAGCAAGACGGTCAGTCGCTGTTATTTTTTGGCGATACCTTAAGCTCCGCTTACGCACTGGATGCCCAATCGGGGCAGTTGTTGTGGAAAAAGTCTCTGTCACTTTTTCCAACCTCAGTGATTACCGGCTCACCGACGTTTCACGACAACACTCTGTACGTTCCCATTTCATCCTATGAAATTGCCGCTGCAGGCATGGCTCAATACCCGTGCTGCCGTTCACACGGTGCGGTCATCGCGTTAGATGCAAACACAGGTGAGCAGCGTTGGGTCTGGCACGGTACCGCCAACGCTACGCTACAGGCGAAAGACGAAAATGGCCGGATGCGTTTCGGCCCCTCTGGGGTTTCTGTGTGGTCGACTCCTACGGTAGATGTGAAACGCGGCCTGCTGTACTTCGGTACCGCAGAAAACTTGAGTCGTCCGGCGACCGATACCAGTGATGCGGTGGTTGCGATTGGGCTCGATGACGGAAAGTTGCGTTGGAAGTACCAAGGGCTTAAGGATGATGTTTGGAATTCGGGTTGTTTGAGTAACGGCCCCAATTGTCCCGAAAATGCTGGGCCTGATTTTGACTTTGGTGCCTCCGTTATTTTGACCCAAAATGCACAGGGTAGAGACGTACTGTTAGCGGGGCAAAAGTCGGGCGCGGTGTTTGCGTTTGATCCCGATGGCTACAAGGGCCTGCAAGGTAAGCTACTTTGGAAAAATACCGACACCATGAACAGCGTTTATAGCCCTAATCCGGGCGTGCACTGGGGTATGGCGGTTGAAGGGCAAAAATTATTTGTTCCGATTGCCGACTCGACACGACCGTTTCCCGGTTACACGCCGCGCCCGGGTTTGTATGCACTGGATATTAATACCGGTAAAAACTTGTGGTCGTCTCCAGTCAAACGCAGTTGTGAATTGTCCGGTACTCTATCGGAAAATTATGGTCTAAAAGCCATTCGAGAAAAGGCCTCTGTCGAACAAAGCGCTTGTTCGTTTCATTTTAGCCTTTCTTCGGCGGCCACTGCGACCGACGGTCTAGTTTTCGCCGGTGGGCTTGACGGAATTTTGCGAGCCTACGATACGCGTGACGGAAGCATCGTTTGGCAAACACAGACAGCACAAGCGTTTAAGGGCGTTAATGGCATTGATGGGCATGGCGGGTCTATTGACGTGGATGGTGCGGTCATCGGTGAAGGCATGTTGTTCATTCATTCTGGTTACAGCATGTTTGGTCAACTTCCGGGGAATGTTCTGTTAGGCTATGAGATTGATTAGTAATGTATTTTATTGCGTGGGCTATTAGGTTTTTGACTTTAAAGCCCACATTTTATGTATTGAAATTTGGGGAGTACTTCTACAGTGAGTTTTAAAGCTTCACCTTTAGCGATTGCCATTGCAGTGGCGCATGTTGGTTTTTCAGTGCCAGTTTTGGCAGCCGATGATATGGTCAGTGCGGCTACGCCGGCCCCTGAAGAGTTGGTGGTAACGGCTCGTCGCGACGGACAATCTCAGCAGGAATTAATTGGTGAAATTAGTCGACTGGATGATTCGCTGTTGTCCCAGATTGGTCACACACATATTCAAGAGGCGACGGTGCGAATTCCCGGTGTCTGGATGAGTCGTGGCAACGGACAGGAATTATTGGCCTCAGTGCGCTCGCCCATTTACACGGGTGCAGGCAGTTGCGGCGAGGTAGTGATCGCAGAAAATTCCATTCCGATTCGTCCGAGCGGTTTTTGTAACGTCAATCAGATGTTCGAAGTTAATACCGAACAGGCGGGTGCGTTAGAGGTTTGGCGTGGCGCTGGCACCGTCTTTTACGGCTCTAATGCCATCCACGGCGTGATTAATACCTTGAGCCCGGATATGGATAGCGAGTCTATCGCTTTGGAAGTGGGGCCGCACGATTACTATAGAACGAAAATCTCTGTTGCCGCCGAGCAGGGCGATCATCGCTGGCACCTTGCGGTCAACGGCGTGTCGAATGGTGGTCTAAAAGACGACGCTGGTTATGATCAACAAAAAGTCACTCTACAGCACCAGTGGCAGGGCGAGGCTTTTGGCATTGATGAATTAGATGTGCACTCGGTATTGTCGCTGGTTAATCTCAATCAAGAAACGGCAGGCTTTATTCGCGGTAAAGAAGCCTATGAAGATGATAACTGGAAGGACAACCCCAATCCCGAAGCCTATCGCGACGCTCATGCGATTCGTCTGACGTCTACCGTCAAGTGGCAAACCGACAGTGGTGCACAGTGGCAGTTCTCTCCGTATCTGCGCTCAAGCGAAATGGATTTTTTGATGCACTTTTTGCCTGGCCAACCCATCGAGAAAAACGCACAAGACAGTGTCGGTTTTCTGTCAAGCTACCAAACATCGTTGAATGACTCTCTGCAGTTATGGGTTGGTCTTGAAGGTGAGTGGGCTGACATGCAGCTGGAAGAAACGCAGCCGAATGAGCTTTCCCCTGCGAGTGTGTTTTACCAGGGGCAGCACTACGACTACGATGTAACCAGTTTGCAGTTTGCAAGTTTTGTTAATTTGGAGTGGCAGGTCACCGAAGAGGTAACCTTAGAGACCGGTATACGCTGGGAAACTTTGCAGTACGATTATGAAAACAATCTGTTAAATGGCTCTACTCGTGATGACGGTAGCCTTTGTGGCGGCGGCGATTGTCGCTATTTTCGAGCAGAGGATCGTGAAGATCGTTTTACCAATACCAGCGGTCATTTGGGCGTAAGAGTTGAACTCTCGGATCAGTGGAATGTTTATGCGAGATTGGCCAGCGCTTTTCGTGCACCTCAAATCAATGAGCGCTACCGTATTCAAGCAGGGTCGTCGGTTGATCAGTTCGACGAGAAACAAGCCCTAAGTTTAGAAATCGGTGCGCGTTATGTTGGCGAATCTTTAACGGCGAATGTTAGCGCCTACCGTATGGAAAAAGATGATCAAGTATTGAAAGCCTCCAACAATAGAACCATCGGTGATGGCGAGACTGAGCATCAGGGCGTTGAGTTGCAGTTGGGTTATCAGCTGGCAAAGCAATGGCAAGTGACTGCCGCAGCTGCATGGGCGGAACACGAGATTAAGGATGCCAGTTTACTTAATGGCAACGATGTGTCCGGCAATACTATGGATACCGCGCCTGAATGGATGGGCAGTGCACAACTCCAGTTTAGGCCGTCAAATGATTGGTTGTTTGAGTTAGAAGTGGTTTATATGGACGAGCATTTCATCGACGTCGAAAATGAAAACTCTTACGACGGTCACACCGTGTGGAATGGTACGGCAAGCTGGCAGGTTAGCGAGGCGCTGAACGCACGTGTTAGAGTTCAAAATTTGACCGATGAGCGCTACGCTGAACGCGCCGATTACTCGTTTGGCAGCTACCGCTATTTCACGGGAGAAAATCGCGGTGTTTTTGTAGAACTACGCCACGATCTTTAATCGTATTGTTAACGACCTTTATTAAGAACGATAACGCCAGTACAGCAGTAAGGCTGTGCTGGCGAATATTGCGCTAATCAGAGACAGCGGCGGCATGTAGCCGTACCAACTTCCAATACCAAACCAATTCGATGACATCGGCAGCAGGTGCAATAGCGTAAGCGCGCAGGCGAGTTGTTTGAATCTGTGGTGATTTATGCCTTTATGATGGGGTATTTGCCATAACGCGTAAGTGCCAACAATTCCCAATACGAGAACCAGTTCGCCCATTACGCTCATCCCCTTGAGTGAAAAAAACGCTGGATAATAGTCTGTTTTTAACAGCGCCAGAGATAATCCACTGTGGATTAGAGCGGCGTGCCAAACCAGTCGACCTTGAATTCTCGAACACTCATTTCGCCCCTTCATATAGTTCCATGCCGATAGTGCTAGCAGGCTGACGGCAAATACTGAAATTGCCTTGTTAGTGATATAGCTTGGCCAATGCTCAACGCTAACGGGGCCAAAAAAGCTGTACCGAATAACGGCATAAGCAGAACTTGTGATTAGTATCGCGATGACAGAAGTCCACGAGAATTGATCACTCGCTGAACTGGGCGTATTTGATGAAGGCGTCATAATTATCAGTTGCTACCGCTAGTTCGGAATAATTCTAGATTATGACTCAGAGGCTTGCTTGCTTCAGTGACGTTTTCGGCCATAGATTGATGTATCGAGCCTAGTTATATTCTGTCCTAGATTGTGACTCTCACTCTCACATGGGCTTAACTTGTCTGCAAGTAGTCTCTTTTTCTGCAAGTGCTCTATTTCGTTTATTACTGAGCGTCTCGGTATTGACCTGGGGTCATACCGTGCCATTTCTTGAACGCTCGGTAAAACGTACTCGGTTCAGCAAAGCCTAACAGGTAGGCGATGTCGGCGACGCTAAGCTGGGCTTGTTGCAGGTACTCTAATGCGAGATTGTGCCGTGTCTGGTCGAGTACCTCTTGATAGCTGCTGTTTTCCTTGGCCAGCTTACGCTGTAGGGTTCTCTGGCTGACGCCCAGCTGCTGAGCGATAAACCCTTTGTCGGGCTCTTGCCCCATGAGAGCATCTGCCAATAGTCGAGCCACCTGAGCGGACAGGGTTTCTTTACCAATGCTGTCAGCGATGACTTTATCGGCACGCAGCTTCATCAGGTTCAGTAACTCTAAGCTGGCGTGGGGTATGGGTGTCGAAGCGATGTTCAAAGGAAATTGTAAAAAATCCTGTGGTTGCTCGAATCGGACTGGGCATTGAAAAAATGCTTCAAACGGTGTGGCGTCGGCAGGGGATGGCATCGATAGGTTGGCAAACTGAGGGGTGTAACTCTCGCCAATTAGCCAACGGCCCAATACGAAATTGGCTGCCAACATAGCACAGCTGCGAACTTGGGTGGAATGGGAGCCAGGGTCGACGGGCAGATAGTGAACTTCGATATGTTGCGCATTTCGTTGAATCGATAGCTCGCCACCTTGGCCGGCAGCCACTTGATACGTCTGTGAGGCATCCATGGCCTCGCCAATGGTTTGGCTGTTCATCGCAATGTAGCCGGCCATACTGAAACTGGCCGGCTGACTTTGTTGGCCGAAAATTAACGGCAGACTTTCATTGTCGGTTGCTTCACTAATGAGTCGCCACAATTGCGCTTGCTGGACGAAGGGAATGCGGTTTTCAGGTTGCAGCAAAAGCTGTTCATCAATACCCGCCTGTTGCAGTAGCGGCGATGTATCACTCACGCCGGCGGCTACGGCTGCCTTAAGCAGTGTTTGGGTTAGGCTGACACTAACTTGTAGCGTATTTTCTGGCTGAACATTCATGCGAGGCGTTGACTAGTCCGTTGAGGCGGTATAATTATTAGGATGGGGGCGGATTGTGATTGAGCTCTGCGCTTAACGCCAGTGTTTCTCCCACGCATCCATCACCCGACGCGGATACCAGTACTGTCCGTAGCTGCCATTGTAGCGGGCGAGGGCATCCATCAGGCGGCCATCGGCTTTATTAATATAGTGTTTGAGAATGGTACAGCCGTATTTCAGATTGGTGTCGATTTCGGTGAGGTTGTCGTTTGGGTGGCCGATTTCATTTTTCCAAAATGGCATAACTTGCATCATGCCCTGAGCGCCCACTCGAGAAACCGCATAGCGATCAAAATGGCTTTCGACTTCAATCAACGCCAAAACAATTTCGGGTTGTAAGTCTGCGCGGCGAGCGGCTTTATGAATTCTACGCAGAACGTCCATACGCTCCTGCGGGTCTTTAATGTACTTTTTTAGGCTCTCTTGTTTAGACACCAACCATACTTCAGCGTCGAATCGATCTTCGAAACTATCACTGGCTTCAATGGTTTGCTTGAGTAACTGGCGCAGTTCATGGTCGACTTTAGTTGAGTCGCTTGGTTGTGCTGAAATTTGAGATATAGGGGCCCAGATACAAAGTATCATTAGAAAGGCCCGGCAATAATTCACCCGTCTTTGGCGGGGGCGCGGTGTACTGCGTTTGTCATTGAATAAGTAATGCACTCAATGGCTCCAAAGACGGGTGGTTAAGGTGGCTATTTACCAATCGCGTTATTAAGAAAGTCTAGCAACTCATCGCTGGCAATTTCTTGTTTGTCGGCGTCGCGGCGAGCTTTGTACTCGATGGTTCCAGCTTCTAGACCTCTATCGCCGATGACAACGCGATGCGGGATACCCATCAACTCGGTATCTGCCAACATAACGCCGAGACGTGCTTTTGGCTCATCCATAAACAAAACATCGATACCGGCAGCGGTTAATTCGGCGTAAAGGCTTTCGCATTTGTCGCGTACCGCTTCTGACTTATGGAGGTTAATGGGGATCAGCGCTAGCTGGAAAGGGGCGATAGCCGCTGGCCAAATGATACCGTTATCATCGTAGTTTTGTTCAATCGCTGCTGCAACAATGCGGCTAACGCCGATACCATAGCAACCCATGCTCATCACTTGTTGCTTACCATTTTCGTCCAGTACGGTGGCGCCCATGGCTTCGCTGTATTTTTGACCCAATTGGAAAATGTGGCCCACTTCAATACCGCGTTTAATTTCTAAACTACCTTGGCCGCAAGGGCTAGGGTCGCCAACGACGACGTTACGTAAATCGGCGATGGTGCCAACTGCTAAGTCACGCTCCCAGTTAACGCCGGTTAGGTGATAACCGTCTTTATTGGCGCCACAGGCGAAATCGGCAACAATTGCCGCGCTGCGATCAACTAACACTGGAATATCGAGACCGACAGGTCCAATTGAGCCAACCGCGCAACCGAGTGTTTCTTTGATGAGGGCTTCTGGGGCAAATACCAATGGCGAGGCAATACCCACCAGTTTCTCAGCTTTGAGCTCATTGAGGTCATGGTCGCCGCGAACCACCAAGGCCACTAGTCCTTGATTGCCGTCTTCGTCTTCTTCAGCCATCACAATCAGAGTTTTTAGCACCTGTGAGGCATCAACTTGCAAGCCTTTTGAAACCTCTTCAATGGTGTGCTGGCCTGGTGTCGCAACTTCGAGCATTTCCAGTGAGGGTGGGTTGCGATCAGCGCTGGGGGCCAATGCCTCGGCCAGCTCTACATTGGCCGCGTATTCACTGTCGGTGCTGAAGGCGATATCATCTTCGCCGCTGTCGGCCAAGACATGGAACTCGTGTGAGCTAGAGCCGCCGATTGAACCGGTATCGGCCAATACGGGGCGGAAATTCAAACCGATGCGGTTAAAAATACCGCAATAGGCCGTGTGCATGGCTTCGTAGGTGTCTTGTAAACACGATTGCTTCAAATGAAAGGAGTAGGCATCTTTCATGGTGAATTCACGGGCGCGCATAATACCAAAGCGCGGGCGCACCTCATCGCGGAACTTGGTTTGAATCTGATAGAAGTTGGCGGGCAGTTGCTTGTAGCTCTTCAGTTCGCCACGAATCAGATCGGTGATGACCTCTTCGTGGGTTGGGCCCAGACAAAAACTATTGTTGTGGCGGTCGGTGATACGCAATAGTTCAGGGCCGTATTGCTCCCAGCGGCCGGATTCTTGCCACAGCTCTGCAGGCTGTACCACCGGCATAAGTACCTCTTGAGAGCCGGCTTTGTCCATTTCTTCACGAACAATAGCTTCAACTTTGCGAAATACTCGCAACCCCATGGGTAGCCATGTGTACAAACCAGAGGCTAGTTGACGAACCATCCCCGATCGCAGCATCAGCTGGTGGCTAACGGCCACGGCATCGGAAGGGTTTTGCTTGAGGGTGGCGATAAGGAAACGGCTGGCGCGCATGGGCTTGGGATTCTCTACTAGGTTAATTGAAACAAGACGGGTATTCTAAAGGTGTTATGAAGTTGGGGAAAGGAGCAAACTTCAATGTCTGAACTTGATGTAAAACAGCTATTTGAATTAGACCCACAATTGGCCTCAGATACCGTGATCTTGGGTAAGTTCACCTTGTCATTGGTGCTGCTCAGTCGCGATGCAAACTACCCTTGGTGTATCTTAGTGCCGCGTCGAAAAGGTATCCGCGAGGTTCATCACCTGTCTGAAGACGATCGCATTCAGTTGAGCAATGAGTCTTGCCATCTGGCAGAGGTGATGGCCGATCTATTTGTACCGGACAAAATGAATGTTGCCGCTCTGGGGAATATGGTTCCTCAGCTGCATATTCATCATGTTGCTCGATTCAACAGCGATGTTGCCTGGCCTAAGCCTATTTGGGGAGTGGTTGAGGCAAGACAATACGAGGCTGCTGATCTTGAGGAGCGAGTCTCGCGCTTGCGCAGTGCTCTGGCTGGGGATGATTTTCAGCTGGTAGAGTAAGTCTTAACAGACTCTATAACGATAATTAGTAACGTAATAACAAAGGGTAAATAATGACAATAGCAGTAGGTAGTATCATTTTCGCAGCGCTTATGGTGATGTTCAGTAAGGTGCCGTTGGCGATAGCTCAGGGGCGTTCAGAAGGGGGCTATGACAACAATCACCCTCGTGAGCAGCAAAAAAATCTCTCAAGTTTTGGTATGCGCGCTTTAGCTTCTCATCAAAATGCGATTGAAGCATTCCCACTGTTTGTCGTTGGGGTGTTATTGGCGCTTTGGGTTCAAGCGCCTATGGAAACCGTCAATATGCTGTGTCTCGCGTTTGTGATCTCTCGAGTGGTATACACCGTGTGCTATTTATTGGATATCGCGACTTTGCGATCTTTAGTATGGACCGTAGGCTTTGCATCATCCATTTGGTTGATGGTGCTGGCGCTGCCTTAAACTTACACGGTTTGGCTGTTCGGTGAGTCTCTACCTATATGCCTAATAAAAGACCAAAAAAAACCGCGAAATTATCGCGGTTTTTTTATAACTTAAGAAAAGCGAACTCAGTTGGTCGCCATATCTTTTAGCTTCTTCAGTGGACGGATTTTAACCTGAACACTGGCTGGTTTAGCCGCAACATCCATCAACTCACCTGGCTTAAAGGGGTTGGGAACATTTTTGCGAGCTTTTTTGGCGGGCTTTTTAACGGCACTTACTTTGAGTAAACCTGGCAGAACAAATTCACCCACGGAGCGTTTCTTGATGTGACCTTCGATCATATCGGTCAGTTCATCCAAAACACTTTGAACCTGTTTTTTGCTCAATTCGGTGTTTTCAGCGATTTGAGTCAGCATTTGGGTTTTAGTAAAGCGCTCTTTTACTGC
>ERZ1027208.405-NODE-405-length-17247-cov-50.165775_pt1 | contig 17247 bp, 16 predicted proteins | sample MGYA00520867_ERZ1027208 | MGnify/ENA primary metagenome ERZ1027208 (study PRJEB33311, sample SAMEA4378413) | marine metagenome | biome: Marine biome; feature: Fjord; material: Water | collected 2014-07-20T08:00:00Z/2014-07-... | depth 75 m ...
GTATTAAAGACATTATTTTAGTGACGCGTAGCGGTAAATCGGCGATTGAAGATCATTTTGATAGCCATTATGAGCTGGAAGCTGAGTTAGCACGCAAGAATAAAACAGCGCTTTTAGCGGCTATTCAACAGATTATTCCCAATGATGTATCGATTATTGCGGTTCGTCAGGATCAGGCAAAAGGGTTGGGGCATGCGGTGCATTGCGCGGCTCCCCTTATTAATGATGAGCCGTTTGCGGTTATCTTGCCGGATGTGCTGGTGAATAATGCAGCTGATAAAACAAATGATTTGGCGAGGATGGTGACGGAATTTGAAGCAACGTCTGCCGCGCAAATTATGGTGGGTGAGGTGGCTGCCGAGAAGGTGCAATCGTATGGTATTGCTGATTGTAAAGGTGTTCAGCTGGCGGGGGGGCAATCCACAGCGATTAATGGTTTGGTGGAAAAGCCTACGCCAGAGCAAGCACCATCGAATCTAGCGGTGATTGGTCGTTATATATTGCCTGCGCGAGTGATGGGCTTGCTGGCAGATGGCAAGCCAGGCGCTGGCGGAGAAATTCAGTTAACCGATGCGATTGATAGTTTACTTAGCGAGCAATCTGTTGCGGCCTATAAAATGACCGGTGAGACCTACGATTGTGGTGAAAAATTGGGTTATGTAAAGGCTAATATTGCCTATGGTTTGCAGCATAGTGAAACAGCGAGTGGTTTAAAAGACTTTATCAATAACCTGGCTTAAACATGGCGCTTGCAAGTATAGCGGCTTGGGTTGAACTGCAAACCCATGCTAATGAATTTAAAAATGCGCACCTTAAGGACTTATTTCGGCAAGATGCGAAGCGTTTTGATACGTTTAGTTTTTCTTACGATAAGTATCTGTTGGATTTATCCAAGCAGCGAATTAACCAACAAACGTTGGGTAAATTGATTGATTTAGCGCATCAACAAGAGTTGCCGAGCTGGATAGAGCGTTTGTTTAATGCCGATAAGGTGAATGATTCTGAGCAACGCGCGGCATTGCATATGGCGTTACGCCAACCAGAAGGTGCGTCGTTACATCACGAGGGGAAAGATGTTGTCAGTGATGTGCAGGCATCCTTAGCAAAAATGCAAATTCTGGTTGAGCAAATTCAGAATGCTCAATGGCGTGGCTACGATGGGCGGCCTATTAGCAGTGTGGTGAATATTGGTGTGGGTGGTTCAAGCCTAGGTCCCTTGATGGTGTGTGATGCTTTGGAGAAGTATGCGCCTGCTGATACGGTGGCGCTCAATGTGTACTTTGTGTCCTCAATGGATGGCAGTGAGCTAGAGAAGCTACTGCCTAAGCTTGACCCTGCGACCACACTATTTATTGTGGCCTCTAAAACCTTTACCACGGTTGATACCTTGGCAAATGCTAATACGGCTAGAGAGTGGTTGCTAGCGGCCAGTCAGCAGTCGATTGAGTTGATTAATCAGCATCATTTTATTGCAGCAACGGCTAGCCCGTCGGCGGCAGAAAATTGGGGGGTTCCTGTCTCACATCAATTGCTGCTTTGGGATTGGGTGGGTGGCCGGTACTCGTTGTGGTCGGTGATTGGTATGCCGATTGCCTTAAAGGTGGGCATGACGCAGTTCCGTGAGTTACTGCAGGGTGCGCACCAGATGGATGAGCACTTTAGGCAGACGCCATTAGCGAGCAATTTGCCGGTACTGCTGGGTTTAATAGGGGTATGGAATATTAATTTTCTGGGTATTCATGCGCATGCTATTTTGCCTTATGATGGTCGCCTAGCTCAATTTCCAGCCTACCTTGAGCAGCTGGAAATGGAAAGTAATGGCAAAAGTGTTAACCGTGATGGTCAGCGCATTGCTTATCGCACCTGCCCGGTACTTTGGGGGCAAGTGGGGTCGAATGCTCAACATGCTTTCTATCAGCTATTGCACCAAGGAACTGAGCCGGTGATGTGTGATTTTATTACCCCAGCGGTGCGTTATGACGGTGACGGAGATGAGCTACAAAAACAGCACCAGTTATCATTAGCGAACTGTTTGGCTCAATCTCGCTTGCTGGCCTTAGGTGATAGCAGTATGAGTGAGAATGACGGTGCGTCTAAGTTTAAACATTATGATGGCAATCAGCCCAGTACCACGTTAATGCTTGATACGTTAACCCCCGAGACATTGGGCGGTTTGATCGCCCTGTATGAACATAAAGTGTTTGTGCAATCGGTTATTTGGCAAATAAACCCGTTTGACCAATGGGGTGTTGAGCAAGGTAAAAAGGTAGCAACCTCTTTGTTAGCGCAATTAGCAAATGGTCTTGGTGATGATTTGGATTCATCAACAGATGGTTTGCTTCGGCATGTTCAGCGGCAAACACGGGGGGTGGACAGTGAGAATTAATGTGTATGGTAATGGGCTGTCTGCCTGGGTAGCGGCTGCATGTTTAGCGAAGGTCGGGAATAATGTTGTTATTGACGAGATGGCGGGGCAGCACCAGCGTGCATTAGCCGACATTTCGGGCATTGGTGATGAGCCGGGTTTATTGACGCTAATTCAGCAGCAAATAACGGCAGGGCGCTTAGTTCGGCGACAACGTGATGCGCATATCGCGACAACCATCCACTGGCTGGCTTTGCAGGCATCTGAAAAAGTGATTGCTGAGAGAGTGGTTGATGCCTTGAGCGACCCTGAGGTAACGGGTTTGTTGGTCATTAATCAATGTAATTTTGCAGTGGGTGCAACAGAGGAGCTTCAAGTGTGCTTGGCTGGATCTGGTGATGTGGTGTATGTGCCAGATAATTTGCAAGAAGGCTCTTCGATACAGGGTTTTACTCAGCCTAAGCGAGTCATCTTGGGTTTAGATAATGATGATGCCTTGGTTAAGGCGCGAGCGCTCTTTCGACCCTTCACTATGAACCTTGATGCCTTGCAGTTGATGAGTTCGAGAGAGGCAGAATTCACAAAGTTTGCGATTACAGGCATGTTGGCTATCCGTTTAGGCTATATCAATGAACTAGCTAATTTAGCTGACCTTTTGAAGGTGGATATTAGTGTAGTGCAGGAAGGTATGGGAAGCGACCCACGTGTGGGACCTCATTACTTGTCGCCCGGCTGTGGTTTTGGTGGGCAAAATTTTGATGCCTATGTATCAACATTTTCGAGTATTCTTCAGCAGCAGCGCGAAGGCTCTTTGCTTAAAACGGTGATTGATGAAAATGAGCAACAAAAGGAGCTGGTTTTTAGGAAGTTGTGGCAGCATTATCATGGGGATATTCAAGGGAAAGTAGTGGCTATCTGGGGAGCATCTTTTAAGCCAGGTACAGCCAGTATTGATAATGCGCCCAGTTTGAAAATTATAGATGCGCTCATCTCTCAAGATGTTCAGGTTCAGGTGCATGACCCAGAGGCAATGAGCAATCTTCAGCAATATTATCCTGCTGAGCCACTTATTCGTTATGCTAATACCCCACTTGAGGCCGTGAATGGGGTGGATGCATTGCTGTTAGTAACCGAGTGGCCGGAATACTGGTCGCCGAATTATGCTGACCTGTTAAAGTTAATGCGAGTGCCGCTGATTGTTGATGGACGTAATATTTTTGATAAGACTTTGGTCCAGGAGTTCGGTTTTAGTTACTTAGGGGTGGGGCGTTAGTCCATAGTGTGGATTTAATGCTTACACTTAACTTTTAAATAAGAAAAAGTTTTTTATGGATATTTCCTCTTTTCCCAACTGGTTTATAGATAGAAGCCGATTTGTTAAGCGGACTATGAGCGTGCTGCTTGATATTACCGTGATCAGTTTTTCGTTATGGGCTGCATTTTCATTGCGATTGGGAGAATTTTATTGGCCGACGGTTGATGTTCGGAAGGTATTTGTTGCTGCCCCATTTATTGCAATCCCGGTATTTATTAGGCTTGGCTTGTATCGAGCTATTATCCGCTATATCGGCTTCCATTCATTATGGGTGGTGGTTAAGGCGGTATCTCTGTATATGCTGCTCTTGGCGGTGTTTATATTATTGGCAAATATCGGTGGGGTGCCTCGTTCAGTGCATATTATTAATTTCTTGCTGGTTTTGCTGTTAGTGGGTGGCAGTCGAATGGTTGTGCGTTGGTGGCTTGCAGGTGCCTTTGATACCGTATCAACAAACACGACAATACGCAGGTTTGTTATATACGGTGCGGGCTCATCAGGTGTGCAGTTGCTAGAGCAACTGACTTCAAGGCATGATATGGAGGTGATTGGCTTTATTGATGATGAGGCATCCTTGCAACGTCGACAATTAGGAGCGGTGAAAGTGCATCCGTTTAGTCACTTGAGTTATCTTGTCGAACATAAAGGGGTCACCGATGTGTTACTGGCGATGCCATCCGTTGTGCGTTCACGCCGGCAGGAACTGATTACATTACTTGAGCCTTATCCAGTAAAGGTTTTAACGCTGCCAACGTTGGCTGAAATAGCGGGTGGGGAGGTTAAGGTTGATGATATCCGGGATGTCGAAATTGGCGACCTATTAGGGCGAAACCAGGTGATGGCTGATGATCGTTTGATGGGTAAGAATATTCGGCATAAGGTGGTGATGGTAACGGGTGCTGGTGGCTCAATTGGCTCGGAGCTTTGCAGGCAAATTATTCGCGTGCAACCCAAGGAACTCATTTTATTTGAGCACAGCGAATTTTCATTGTATTCAATCGAACAAGAATTACAGAAATATACGAAGGGCACGGGTATTGTTATTCGCCCTATACTGGGTTCAGTTGTTGACAGGGCACGGGTTCTACAAGCGTGTCAGTTAACGAATGTGCACACCTTGTACCATGCGGCAGCTTATAAACATGTGCCGTTGGTTGAGCAGAACCCGAGGGAGGCTATCAGGAACAATGTGATAGGCACATTAAATGTGGCAGAGGCGGCAATGGCAGCGGGTGTTGACAACGTTATTCTTATTTCAACGGATAAGGCGGTTCGACCAACGAATACGATGGGGGCTTCAAAGCGTATGGCGGAGTTGATACTGCAGGCATTAGATGGCAATAGACCGACAAAAGTAGATACGTGTTTTGCGATGGTCCGGTTTGGTAATGTTTTAGGCTCATCAGGTTCTGTGGTGCCTTTATTTAAGCAGCAAATTCAACACGGTGGCCCTGTAACCGTAACAGACCCAAATATTACCCGTTACTTCATGACCATACCAGAAGCGGCTCAATTGGTGATTCAGGCTGGAGCAATGGCAGAGGGGGGGGATGTGTTTGTGCTTGATATGGGGGAGCCGGTTAGAATTGCAGAGCTTGCCAAGCGAATGATTCACCTGAGTGGGTTAGACGTTAAAGATGAAAGTACGCCTCACGGAGATATTGCTATCGAATTTACTGGGCTCAGGGCAGGAGAAAAGCTGTATGAGGAATTGTTAATAGGGGATGACGTAGTTGGTACCGAGCATGTTAAAATTATGCGGGCAAAGGAGGCAATGCTGCCGTGGCTCGAATTAGCACCTTTATTAAAAGATATGCAGGAGGCAGTCGATAATAATGACGATAAGGCTATTCGCGCTATTTTGCATAAAGTTGTAGCAGGGTATAAGCCACAATGTGATATTGTTAACGTGCTACCAAGGGCGGTAAGTTGATATTTTTCAAGTTTTTACATTTAGTTTGCTAAAGATAGGCTTGAGATATTGTTATTTGCTTAAAAAATAGATAGAATACGCGGCTCTTTGATAGACCCGCATCCATAGTGAGTGGAAATACGAAATGAAAACATTTAGTGCAAAAGCAGAAGAAGTAGAACACGATTGGTACGTAGTTGATGCTGAAGGTAAAGCCTTGGGCCGTTTAGCGTCTGAGATCGCTTTTAGATTACGTGGCAAACATAAGCCAGAATACACGCCGCATGTAGATACCGGCGATTTTATTGTTGTGATCAATGCTGAGAAAATCGGCGTGACTGGCAATAAAGAAAAAGATAAGATGTACCATCATCACACAGGTTATATTGGTAACTTGAAGTCTATTCCTTTAGGGAAGCTTCGTGAAACACACCCTGAGCGTATTATTCAGTCAGCTGTAAAAGGCATGCTACCTAAGAACACTTTGGGTAGAAATATGTTCAAAAAAATGAAAGTATTTGTTGGTCCTGAGCATACGCATCAAGCACAGCAACCTAAAACGTTAGATATTTAACAAGAGTTTATTATCATGGCACAAACCCAATATTATGGAACCGGTCGTCGTAAAAGTTCAGTTGCACGTGTTTTTGCACGTCCTGGTAAAGGCGAGATTAAAATTAATAACGCATCTTTAGATGAGTATTTTGGCCGCGAAACTGATCGTATGATCGTTCGTCAGCCTTTAGAGACAGCCGAAGCAACTGAAAAGTTTGATTTTCTTATCACTGTTAAAGGTGGTGGTACATCAGGCCAAGCTGGGGCGATTAGGTTAGGTATTACTCGTGCATTGATGGAGTTTGACGGTGAGTTACGTCCTGCGCTACGTAAAGCAGGTTTTGTAACACGTGACTCACGCGAAGTAGAGCGTAAGAAAGTTGGTTTGCACAAAGCCAGAAAACGCCCTCAATACTCAAAGCGTTAAAAGTACGGTTAAGACAAAGCAGCTTCTTTTGCTTTGTTACTATAAAAAAGCTCATCAGTTTGGTGGGCTTTTTTTATGCCATTTGGAAAAGAATAGGCTGGAAAGGTAGCGCAATTTTTTAGCTGAGTAGTTTATACTTTTATTAACAACAAAAAATATTAACGTAGAACTCTATGGCTGATTATAAAGAAAAATATTTGCGTGCTGTTAAAGCACTCAGTGAGGTTGAAAGGGAAGGGGATGAGAAGCTTGGTTCGTTGTACCAGGGGTTGCTCGCAGTGTTGAACGAGCTTAAGGGGCGGCATAAAGAAATAGATAAAGTTATTGTTAGTTTGCCTAAGAAGCTAGCGTCGTCAGGTGTTTTGCCAATACCTGACTTGGTCAGAGTCAAGGAACTCATTGTTAGTTACTTACCAAAAGATGATGCGGTCGGTTTTGCCCCTTTAGTGTTGGGCGAGTTACTTGGTGCTTTGGCTCTAGCAGATGAACTTAAGGTTGATGTAGAGCGGCTAAGGAAAGCCCTAAAGAAAGCGAAGGTTTTAAAAGACTACACGGCTATATCAGATAAGCTAGCTAAGTTGGTGCGTAAGAACTTAGTAACACCAGCCCTGAATTCTCAAAGTGGTTCCGTGAGCGACATTAAGCGAAGCATTAATTCTCAGCTTGAATTGTTTGAGAAAGGAGATGCTGGTCTAGCGGCGGCAGTGGACTTGGCCCTGCTAAGAAAAAGTTTGAAGCAAGTTGAAAGCCTATATGATTTGGAGTCTTTTTATACCGAATTCTTTGATAGCTTAAACCAAGGTTTGCTGCAAAAGGACGACTTTATAGTCGAGTTGTCAGGCTTAATTGAGACGGTGGTTGACCAATTAACAGAGCTATCGACAGATTTAAAGGAAGAAAGTATAAATCGTGATAAAGCACGGAAAGATCGTTGGCGGTTGACTGAGCTGATGGGCGGGGAGATAAAAACACTTCGTGACTCACTTGTTAAAGAGGACAGTTTGGTCGTGCTTAAAACCAAACTAACCGAAAAGCTGGAAAACTTAGGGGAAGCTATTAGTCAATTTTCTACCCTAGAAACTAACCGTGCAGACCAAGCAAAGAGTCATACTGATAGAATGGGGAGCCAATTAAAGGCTGTGGAAATTGAGTTAGTTCAGCTGAAGAGTTCATTAATTGAGGCGCAGGAACAGGCTCTAGTTGACCCTTTAACAGGTGTTGCTAACCGCCGCGCATTTAATGAGCGCATGTCTATAGAATACCTACGCTGGCAAAGGAAAAATGAACCATTGGTGCTTGCGATCTTGGATATTGATCATTTTAAAAAAATTAATGATAACTATGGGCACCCAGTGGGAGATAAGGTTCTAAGGTCAGTCAGTCAGCTTATTGACCAGCAGGTAAGAGGCAGTGATTTCTTCGGCAGAATTGGAGGGGAAGAGTTTGCAATTATTTTTGTTGGCAGTAGTATTGATAATGCATTAAAACGACTGAACCAGTTTAGAAAAAGTGTAGAGACATGTAAATTTGGTGTAAAAGGGAAGCGTGTTGTCGTCACGTTGTCGGCTGGCTGTGCAAGTTTTGAAGCAGGTGATGAGGTTGATTCTGTCTATGAGAAGGCAGATAGCGCCTTAATGAAAGCTAAAAAAACCGGCCGTAATAAATGTTTAAGTGACCAGCGTGCTTAACAGACTTGGCGAGGTTTAATTTTTTCATTTTTCAAAAAGCACATGGCTTGGTGGGTGCTTAAGAAAATACTTTTCTGACCTATTTTTTGAAGGAAGGGTGTTCCTTTGAGTCTATCCATAACAGGGCCCTTTATTTCGGCTAAATGGAGGGAGATAGCGGCTTTTTCCAAGTTATGATGAATGCTTTCCAGTGACTCTAGCGCACTGGTATCGATAATGCTAACTGAACTGCAGATCAAAACCACATGGTCTATTGCAGACTTGTTAGCAATTAACTGAATAATACGGTCCTCCAGATAATTTGTGTTAGCAAAGTAGAGGTTTTCATCGATACGGATGGCTAAAATACGCGGGTCGGTTTTAACGCTATGTCGATCAATATTTCTATAATGCTCGGTAGTACCAACTTGCCCTACAACAGCGATATGGGGTTGAGTGCTCCTGTGTAGGTATATCCCAACCGATATGGCGGCACCACAAATAAGCCCAGTTTCAACATCGACAATAAGAACAGTGAAGAAAGTAACCAGTAATGACAATGCGTCAGTTTTATCGTACCGCCATGCATGTTTAAATGCCCGGACATTAATAAGTGGTGCTACGGCAACGATGATAATGGCTGCCAGTATGGCTTTAGGTAAAAAAAAGAAAAGGGGTGTTAGGCTAAGAAGAGTAAGGGTAATTAACCCCGCTGTTATTATTGAGGCCAAAGGTGTATTGGCGCCGGATGAAAAATTTACCATTGATCGTCCAAAGCCACCTGCAACGGGATAGCCGCCACTCAAGGATGCGGCGATATTAGCAGCACCTAAGCCTTGTAACTCTTTACTGGCACTTATTTTTTCTCTTCGTTGGCTGGCCATTGATTTAGCAATAGAAGTGCTTTCTAGGTAACCAATTAATGCAATTGCGAACGCGTTTGGTAGTAACATTTTGACTAAACTTATATTGAAACTAGGGAGTTGGATGCTGGGTAAGCCGGGTGGGATGTGACCGATAATAGTAACAAGCTGCCCAGTGTTGAGGCTAAAGTAATAAACGAAAAATGTGCTTAAAGCGACAGCAAAGAGCGGGCCAGACTTAGAGATAAACTGCCTTGCAGTGCTATTCATGAGGCCTGCGTTTAAATAGCGCGTTAGAGGTATTTTAAAGAACCATAGAATAAGCAGTCCAAAAAGGCCAATGAAAGTGCTAGAAATATTGGATTGCGGTAACTGCTCAAGTGTTCTATACGCTGATTCATAGGCAGGTAAACCTCGTGGAATGGCTAAACCTAAAAGATTTTTCAGTTGACTGATTATTATAATGATGGCCGAGGCGCTAATAAAGCCAGATGTAACTGGGTGGCTAAGAAAGTTTATGAGGCCGCTTAACCGAGCCACTTTTAAGGCGAGCAAGAAAAGGCCTACTAAAAAAGCAAGTGTATGGGCGGCTGCAATGGTTTGCTCAAGGCTGCTTAAATTTAGTTCAAGGAGTGCTGTACCAGTCATCAGTGACATTAAGCCAACGGGGCCAACAGCAAGTGTATTGCTGCTGCCAAATACTGCATATAAAATAAGTGGCAGGATGGAAGAATAGAGAGCAACTTCTGGTGGCAAGCCCGCCAGCATGCCATAGGCAATGGCTTGAGGGATAAGTACAACTGCAACAATAATACCGGCGACGATATCGCCTGACAACTGGTCTTTTTGGTACGCTATAAGCCAAGGAGGCATAATCATTTAAAATGCACCTTTTATTATTTTGTGTGTGAAAGACCTTATTGTGAGCGGGTCCGATCAAATTATATTAACTTTAATTATAAGTATAGATCAAAATAAGCCTTTCAATAGGGTGTGTTTTTTCTAACATACGTAATTTTATTGTTGCATTTATACAAAAACCACGTAATATATAAATCACAAAGAGAAGAGGGGAGAGCAGAAACACGCTAAATAAAGTTTTTGCCACACTTAGAAAAATAATAATAATAAAAAAACTTTGGGGACGTTAAGTCCCTTTTTTTTGTGCGCTATAAAAGACCTGAAATCATTTAATCCAAAGCAAGGGTTAGTGTCTTTGTTCCATTGGCGCCCGCTAATAGAACGGTGTTAGCTGAGCGCTTAGCGAACAAGCCAACAGTTACAATGCCGGTAATGTTGTTGAGCTGGTGTTCAGTTTTAATGGGTTCAAGAATGTCTAAGCGATGAACATCTAAAACAATATTCCCATTGTCAGTTAGGAAGTCCTCGCGCCAAACGGGGTGTCCACCTAAAGCAACAATTTGCCTTGAAACATAACTTCTGGCCATTGGAATAACTTCAATGGGTAAAGGGAACTGACCTAAATAAGGGACAAGCTTGCTTTCATCAGCAATGCAGACAAAGGATTTACTGGCAGCTGCAATTATTTTTTCTCGTGTCAGTGCGCCACCGCCACCCTTGATAAGCTGAAGGTTGCTATTGATTTCATCTGCACCATCGACATAAACGTCTAGTGAGCCGACAGAGTTCAAGTCTAAAATTGGTATGCCAAGAGACTGTAGCCTTTTTGTGCTTGCCTCAGAGCTTGAAACGGCACCATCAAATTGGCCTTTAATAGGGGCTAAAAGGTCAATGAAGTGATTGACCGTTGAGCCGGTACCAACGCCCAGAATACGACAATTTTTTATAAACGGGATGGCGGCTTGAGCGGCTTGTTTTTTTAATTGATCTTGCATGGCAGTGGCTTATTGAATGATTAGAATTAAATTATAGCAATATAATGCTACAGACAGGCGCGGACAGAGGTGTTACATGTAATTATTTACTGGTTAGGGGGCTTCGCATCAGCGTTTCAGGTCAGCTTTCAATGCGTTGGTTAAATGAAATTATACCTTTCTCTGTTATGACGGCGTCCAAGGGAATATCCCAAGGTTGAGCGTCAAGCTTAGTGATATGCTGTGATTGGTAGGCAATACCAATTAACAAAGGGTTGCCTTCTGAGCTAGGCTGTTTCATGAAGCTCAGGCTGCGATCGTAATAACCACCACCCATGCCTAGCCTGTTCCCCTTAGCATCAAAACCAACCAATGGAACGAGGATGACCGATAATCGTTCCGTTGCTATAAGGTGTTTCTTGGTCGGTTCTGGAATGTTAAATTGATTGTTACTGAGTTGGTCACCAGACTGATAGGCAGCAAAGCACAATTTACGTTCACCAATAACGGGCAGATAAATGGTGCAGTTGGATTGAATTGCAGCCTGTATGAACATTTCAAGCGAGGGCTCACCATCATTAGCTAGGAAGCAAGCGATGCTAGAGGCTGTTTGAAGGAGGTTGCTGTCTAGTAGGTGCTGGTTAATGGACTGGTTAAAGCGCTGTCGCAAGTCGGCTGGTAAGGTGTTGCGCTGTTGCCGTAAGGTGTGTCTTAATTGGTTAATGGTTGGCATATATAAACGCCCCCCGCAGGTGCCGTCGTTGGGTTTCTACCTTGAACCGGTAGGTTCAAGTGGGATTAGGACGATTACATTAGGCTTCTCAAAAAAGAGCATGCACATCAGTAAGCGATCTTTCTTCCCAGTAGGGTTATTAGGTCCAAGGGCTTTTCACCTTCTTTCGAACACCGCAGGGTACGCACATACAGTGTATACCTAAGGGACTGCTTGCACAGTAAATTCATGTAATTTTAAGTAATAAAAAGGAGTTTCTTTATGCTAAATAGTTATTTGCTGAAGCTGTTAATTGCAAAATCTATTTTATTTTCAAGGGCTTGAAGTCTTTCTTTGAAGCCTAATGATGCACCCTTCTTTTCTTGGTCTTCCGTTAGTAACTCATGGGTAATATTGAGCCCTGCCATAACGGCTATCCTGTCTAAACCAACGATCCGTCCGGATTGTTTAATAGACTGCATTTTTCCATCTAAAAACTGAGCGGATTTTTCTAGCCCTAGGCGCTCGTCTTCAGTACAGCTAACGCGGTACTCTTTATCTAGAATAGTGACAGAGACGGTATTTGGAGTAGACATCTTTAGATCTCCATTAATTTAAGTCTAGAAATCATCGACTCAATGCGGGTTTTAGCATGTTCATTTTTCTCGCTTAAGGCTTGCTGCTGCTGAACTAGCTGTGCTTTTGTTGCTATTAATTGCTGGTTCTCATCGCTAAGTTGTTGGCACAGCAAAATTAGCGCATCAATTTTATGCTCAAGGTTTTGTAAGTCGACGGTGGGGGCAGTTTCTATGTTCACAGGTAAATAGTAGGTGCGATTGTTGTTCAGGTCAATAGTGATCTAGGGTCAAACGCTTTAATTGCATGGTAGCTATTCCATTTATTTTTTCTAATTAATACAAAATTAGGTGTTAAATTCAATTAGGTAGTTTGGTGTTGGGCGGCTGAATGATAGCATAGCAAGATTACGAATATTATGAGGTGATACGTGAAGCGATTAGGTAATTATGATGATTTGCAGGCTATATTGGAGTCAAATGAAGCAACCATGGGTGCGTCAGAGGCGCATGGGTTGGCGGCAGGGATGTTGTGCGTGCAATTTGATGCGGATATTAATCGTTGGTTGGCGGCTATTTTTGATACGGATGAGCAAGTTGATGCATTGATCGTGGATGAGAAGCAGTCACTTATCATGCTTTTCCAAGGGACTCTGGAGCTATTAAAAGCAGATGGTTTTATTTTTGACTTGTTGTTGCCAGACGACGATCAGAGAATTGGGGTGCGTGCAAGCGAACTAAGTGAATGGTGTCAAGGCTTCCTGTACGGTGTGGCATACATGGGTGTGGGCGATGATAAGGACTGGAGCGAGGAAAATAGAGGTGTGCTTCGTGATTTGATGGAAATCTCACGGCTCGACTCCGATAACTCCGATGACTCAGATGAGCAGGCATTCCTTGAGTTGCAAGAATATGTCCGTGCAGCCGTACAAGTTTTGTTAGCTGACTTGCAAGAGATTGAGAATGAACGTGATAACGAGCCAAGGCTCCATTAAATTTAGGCGGGGTATTTAAGTGGCAAGCATATCGAAACAGCAAAAAGAATTTACTCGAAGAAGAAAGCACTTTCTCAATATGATAGGAGAAGGGAACATTGCAGCTATTGCCAGCAGCTCCATCCTCCAACGTAACAGCGATGTTGAGTACCCATTTCGTCAAAACAGTGACTTTTTCTATTTAAGTGGTTTTGATGAGCCAGAGGCCGTTATAGTTTTTGTGCCAGGGCGAGAGCAGGGTGAATATGTTTTATTCTGTCGAGAGCTTGATGAGAAAGTCGCGCTATGGGTAGGTGCTAATATTGGACTTGAAGGAGCAGTTAACGCCTATGGTGCGGATGATGCGTTTCCAATAGATGATATTGATGATATTTTGCCAGGCTTGCTAGAAAATAAGAATAGATTGTATTTCCCTATGGGGGCTAACCCTAGTTTTGACCAGCAGCTAATGGATTGGTCACAAGAAGTTCGTAACCGAGCCAGAACAGGCGTAACAGCACCTGCTGAGTTTATCTCATCGGATCACCTCTTGCATGAGATGCGTCTATTGAAGTCAGCGCATGAAATAAAGCTGATGAAAAAAGCAGCCAAGCTTTCAATCGATGCGCATATCAAAGCGATGTCTTGCACAAACCCAGGGATGTTCGAGTACCAGGTGGATGCACTCATGAAGTATCACTTTATGACTAATGGTGCTCAACTTGAGGCTTATCCTGCAATAGTAGGGGGCGGTAAAAATGGTTGTGTTTTGCACTATACCAATAATAATGCCGTGCTTAATGATGGTGAGCTACTGCTCATTGATGCGGCTTGCGAATGGGAAAAGTATGCCTCGGATATTACTCGAACCTTTCCCATTAATGGAGTCTTTAGTGATGCACAAAGGGCGTTGTATCAAGTGGTATTGGATGCACAATACGCGGCCATTGAAAAAGTACAACCAGGTCATCACTGGAATGCTCCGCATGAAGCAGCAGTAGAGGTTTTAACTAAAGGCCTTGTTGCGTTAGGCTTGTTAAAAGGCCGAGTGGCCACGTTGATTAAAAAAGAGGCTTATAAGCCTTATTATATGCACAGAACAGGGCATTGGTTAGGGATGGATGTGCATGATGTAGGTGACTATAAAGTAGAGAATGAATGGCGAGAGCTAGAGGCAGGAATGGTGCTGACCATTGAGCCCGGTTTATATATCTCCCCTAATGCAAGCGAGGTGGATGAGAAGTGGCGAGGCATCGGCATCCGTATAGAAGATGATGTACTGGTCACCAAGACTGGTCACGAGGTACTCACTGACAGAGCGCCAAAAGAGATAAACGATATTGAAGCGCTGATGGCGCAAGCGAATGCAGGCTAAATACGACATTATTATTGTCGGTGGAGGAATGGCGGGAAGCTGCTTGGCATTGGCTTTAGCAAGTACCTCGCTGAGTATAGCTGTTATTGAGGCGGTCCCCTTCAGCCGTAAACAAAATGATGATGCGGGCAAACGCGCAATAGCATTATCATGGGGGAGCCGGTGCCTATTGAAGCAGCTAAACGTTTGGGGTGAACTACAAGCGGCAGCAGTGGCCATTAAGCAAATACATATTTCTGACCAAGGCTGCTTTGGTAAAACACGCTTGTCGGCTGCCGAGCAAAAAGTTGATGCCCTTGGTTATGTTGTCGAAGCAGTGAAAATAGAGGCAGCCCTAAGTGAAAAGCTAACGACCCTAGATGTCGATATGATTCGCCCAGCAGAGTTGCTGGCTTATACCGTTAATTCCGATGGGGTTGAGGTAACTATAAAGCAGGGCAATGACGAAAGCAGTTTGTCTTGCCAGTTGATTATTGGAGCTGATGGTGGGCAATCGATGGTTGCGGGTTTGGCTGGGTTTGAACGCTGTGAGCAGGCCTATAATCAACAGGCAGTTACTGCACTTATTCAAACAGAAAGCGAACAGCAGCATATTGCATACGAGCGGTTTACCCCAGAAGGACCTATTGCTATGTTGCCACACGTAACTGGTGCTTACTCGTTGGTTTGGGCAATGCCGCCAACGCAGGCCAAGGAGATAATGAAGTTATCCAATGAAGCGTTTGCATCAACACTACAGTCAGAGTTTGGTCATTGGCTAGGAGCACTCAGTATTGATGGCTCACGGCAATGTTTTCCACTTAATTTATCCTACGTACGGCATTCTACCTCTGACCGAATAGTTTTAATTGGTAATGCGGCACAGCAGCTACACCCTATTGCTGGGCAAGGGTTTAATTTAGGTTTGCGAGATGCGGCCTTGTTGGCAGATGTCGTGGGTACAAAATGGGGTGAGGTTGCAGTTAACGAAATACTTAAGACGTATGCTGAACGAAGAAAGGCAGATAAACACTTAGTCGTTGGCTTTACCGATAAATTGGTTAAAACCTTTTCAACAAACCATGGCGGTGTCAGTTTTATGCGTAATAGTGGCTTGCTGTTAATCGACAAGCTACCCGTTTTAAAAAACCAATTAGCTAAACAGGCCATGGGCTTGGCGACACGTTTGGCGAGATTAAACAAAGGGTGAGCATAATGGAAAAATACCATGTGGCCATTGTTGGTGGCGGAATGGTCGGAGCGAGCCTTGCTTGTTTACTAGCAGAAAAGGGCATGACGGTCGCCTTAATTGACGCAGCGAAGCCCTTTCAAAGCTGGCCAGATGATAGCTATGATAGTCGCGTTTCGGCACTAAGTTTGGCCTCAGTTAATATGCTAAAAGAACTTGATGTTTGGTCAGATATCACGCAGCTAGGTGAGCAGACAATAGAAAAGATGTTTGTCTGGGACCATTTTGGTAGTGCAGAATTAGCTATTGATTCGGCAGATGCGGGTCATGTTGATATGGGTAGCGTGGTTGAGAACCGAGTGATCGTTTTTGCGCTCTGGAAAAAACTACAGTCGCTAGATAACTGCACCTTGTACCACTCGACTAAGCTAGAAAGCTTTAGTGAAAGTGAAGAGGGTGTCGTGCTTCAATTATCACAGCAGCAGTGTGTTGACGCAAGACTTCTAGTGGGGGCTGATGGGGCTAACTCACAGGTACGAGAATTTAGCCAAATTGACGACTACGGCTGGCAATATCAACAAACAGCATTGGTGGCAACCGTTAAGGCCGATAAGTCTCATCAAAAAACGGCTTGGCAACGTTTTTTACCAGAAGGTCCACTCGCGCTATTGCCTCTAAGGGATGGGCTTATATCAATTGTCTGGTCATTAAACCCAGCTACGGCAGAGGCTTATTTAAACCTATCCGAAGCAGAATTTTGTGAGGCATTATTCATTGCGTCGGAACAGCAACTAGGGCGGTTTAAACTGATTGGGCAGCGTGCTAAATTCCCTTTAAAAATGAAGTTTTCAATCGTATATACCAAGCCGCGAATGGCGCTGGTTGGTGATGCTATTCATGCCATTCATCCGTTGGCGGGACAGGGCGTTAACTTAGGGTTTCAAGATGCCATGTCGCTAGCGTCAATTGTTTTGACTGCCTTTAGTCAGGGGCGAGATATAGGCAGCTCTCAGGTCCTTAAGCGTTATGAGAGGCAGCGCAAAGCCGATAACCTCTTGATGATGGGAATCATGGACGCACTGAAACGGCTATTTGGCAGTGATAAGCTGTTAACTCAAGTAATAAGAAGCACGGGGATGAAGCTCATTAACCAATCAGCACAGTTGAAAAATCAACTGTGCAAATACGCGATGGGATTAAAGTCTTAGGCGTTTGCTAACAATGTAGTTAACGCTTGAGCATGCTCAGCTGATGTACGGCCTAAGTCGGTTAAGTAGCCACCGTCGTGTTTATCAATCAAACCTTTGTCAAACAAACGAGCAGCCGCCTTAATGGTTGCAGGGTTGGCCTCATGATGTATTTTTATACCCTGCTCTAAGTTAGATAGGTCATATTGAAGAAGAATGTTGAACTCGTCTATGGTATCGGTAGTGAATTTCATCTAGGTAAGCCTCTTATAACAACATAAAAAATTAGCATACCGCTAAAAGTAGAGTCAGGCAAT
>ERZ1027208.406-NODE-406-length-17192-cov-185.195133_pt1 | contig 17192 bp, 27 predicted proteins | sample MGYA00520867_ERZ1027208 | MGnify/ENA primary metagenome ERZ1027208 (study PRJEB33311, sample SAMEA4378413) | marine metagenome | biome: Marine biome; feature: Fjord; material: Water | collected 2014-07-20T08:00:00Z/2014-07-... | depth 75 m ...
TTGCTGTGTTGTTTGGTGTCGAGTCCATGTAACAGAAAGGGTTTAGATAGTGTGTCTGGTGGTTATTAAGTTAACCCAACTCGAACAGTCACACGCTCTAAGCCTTTTTTATTGCCTGTAATCCCACCAATCGACCGAATTTTCTCGGTTATCGTAAAAAACCTAAGTGTGATTAGCTTATTAATCAACCCTAAGCAAAAGATTAACTATACAGCATCAGCTTGCTAGCGAAAGCGACACAGGCGAAGTTTATCAAGGGCCACTCGAAAGAGTGTTGGTAAATGGATACTAGACCGATGCAAGTATCTTCTACGTCATTAGGAAGGTGCTTTAAACAGAATTATTAAGCGTACGATGAAAATCCAAGGTCGCGACTTGTAAAAAACGTTTCTGATAAGTGTGTAGTTAAGATTGAATGATAACAGTAAACCTAATTAAGACTCTCAAAGTAACCCTATCGGGCTTTAAGGGTCTAGATGATACTATTGATTAAATTAAGGTGGCTTATGAATAAATTACAGTACGGTGTTTACTTTATATATTGCGGCGATCAGCAAAACTCACCTGTAAAAATTGGCGTAACCAGTGACATAGATAATAGAATATCTAACCTACAAACAGGCAATCCATACGTACTTAAATGCAAAGCCTTGATACCGTGCAAGGATAAAACTCAAGCGTACAATCTAGAGTCTTATTTACACCATAGATTCAAGAAAAAAAGAATGACTGGAGAGTGGTTTAGGTTATATGAATTCAACCTTAAATCGATACTTGATGACTTTAGTAATAGCAGGTCAGTGCCATTGGTAAAGCAAGGGTTTAACGTGGTAAAGAAAGCGAGCAAGGAGATAAGGCAGCTAAAAAAGAAAAACAGAGAGTTAACCTTTAGGGTTGAGAGCCTAGAGGAGCAAATGGAAGATATGTATCAAACCCATTTGGCTAATGAAGCCAACAGGTTCTAACGCTTCTAATGATACTTATTGCCTAAATTTAACAATCCTATCCAACGTGCTATAATCGAGTTATTAAATAAACAGAGGTTAATCTAGTGGCACTAATAATTGAAGATGGGACTGTGGTAGCAAATGCCGACAGCTTTCAAACGCTAGCAGATGCTAGAACATCAGCGGCCAATATAGGGCTATCTTTACCAGTAGATGACACTGAAGCGGAAGTCGTGTTGCGTCAAGGATACTTGAACTTGTTGCAGCGTGAATCTACATTACAAGGCTCGCGCATCAGTGCAGTTCAAACGGGCATATACCCACGTTCAGGCGTTCAAAGTAATTGCTTTCCTATTGATTCAGATGCAATACCTAATGACGTTATATTGGCTCAGCTTTACGCTAGTGACGCTATTAACTCAGGCTCAGGAACTAACGAAGTTCAAACTGGTGAAAGGTTATCAGGCTTTAACTTGCAGGGTGCTTATTCTGAAACTTATCAAGACGGCTCTAGTCAATCGACAAATCCAAGCATTCAAGGCGTTTATAATGCGCTTTACCCGCTAACAAAGGCTGGCTTTAATGCGTCACCTTGCGGTAATGGTGGCGGCTTGTATCGTGAAAATATGGGGTACTTAGGCTAATGAGTGCAGCACAGATACAAAAAAAGATTCGCGCAGGTCTAAAGCGAGCGCAAAATAAAACTGGCTCAGTAACCAGTGATAAGGTGTATCTAGTTGTTGAAAGTAATACTGGTGGAAACACGCCAATAGATCCACCCAATATCACTGAGTCACTAATAGAGTTGGTTAATGCTATTTTTATTGATTACGATCAAAGTTTAATAGGTGGCAATATTCAGGCGGGAGATAGGCGAATAATCTGTGATAACGTCAGCATAATAAATCAAGGCGACAAAATCAGACAAGGCTCAACTAACTACATAGTAATGAGTCAAGAAACTGTAGCGCCTACATCTGATGTATTGGCTTACATGCCACAGGTAAGGGTTCAGTAATGCCTTTAATTGGTAGAGAGAATCTAAACCTCGCTATAGACGGGCTTAAAATGTCGATGAATAACGATGTTAAAGGCGTGTACCTGGCTGGTTTGACAAATATAATACAAGGAACGCCAGCTGATAAAGGTAGAGCAAGAAACAACTGGTTTTTATCGGTAGATGCTCCATCAAATAAGGTAACAACAAGCGCTAGTGTTGGTGGTGGCAGCTCACTTAGTCAGGCCAGTAAGCTACCTAAAGTAGTGCTAGGCAAAAAGATATATTTCACTAATAACTTGCCTTATATAAACATCCTTGAATATGGCGGCTTTCCCTCTCCAGTTGAAAAGGGTTCTTACATTAAGAAGTCAAGAAGCTACGAAATATTATCAATTAACGGATTCAGTAAGCAAGCGCCTAATGGGTGGGTAAGAAAGGCAGTCATGCTTATGCAAAATAAAATAAGGTCACTTTAATGTCATATCTGAATACTAAGCAAGCTTTAATAACTCACTTGCTAAACAACCTACCAAGCGGATTGGCTGCTGAAGATGTAGCATTTGAGAATAGAAAATTCGATCCTTCAAATAAAGAATTGTGGCTTGCTGCTTACTTCATACCTGCAACCACTGAAGCTATGGGACAAAGCGCATCTAGCGGAGATGAGCAAAGAGGTATTTTTCAAGTTAGCGTATTTGTTGCTATTAACGGAGGTAACTATGACAACCTGCAGTTGTCAGCTATAGATCAAATCATATCAGCATTTAAATATAATACTCAAATGGTGTATACTAACCAAACAGTACAAGGCCTTGAGAGTACGGTTAATACAGGCTCAGAAAGCGAGTCATGGTATCAGCGTGACATATCAATAAACTACTTAACATTCAGTAATAGGTAAGGAAAAATTATGGCTAGTTCAGGCGAAATCAACGGTACGCCGTGTATAGTTCAAAACAGCACAGGCGAAATAGTAGGTCAGGGTTCATTAACTCATTCTTACGTCGGCACTTTAATTGAAACATCAAACCAATCTAACGGCGATGACGTTACATATATGGAAGGTGAAAACGCAACTAAGCAGCATATTTTTGCTGGTGAGTTCACATATAACAACGACACTCAGTTTAGAAAGGTTCGTAATGATGTCTTTACGGCGACTAGTGATGATTACACTTTAACTTTTATTTCTGATGCGACCACTGATGAGGCGTTTTCTGGTAAGTTTTTCCCTACTGGATTATCAGATACCATAGGTCTAGGTGTAAAGGTTACAACCTCACTATCTTTTAACTCAAGCGGCCCAGTACTGCACACTCAAGCTGTAACATAATGAAGTTTTATTTATGCTTTAAAGAGTATAATTACAAATTAAACCTTGCTGCTTGTAAGTCTTTTTATGAGCAGACAGGTAAGGATTTAAATTATACATTACTTAGGTATCTAAATTCATGCCGTGAAAGCGCAAAGGCAGATACAGCAACCAGATTGCAAATGATGTTTGGCCTAGAAGACTTTGCCGTGATAGCAAAGTTGTTGCACTGCCTAATAACTCAAGAGCATCAAGAAGTGCCCCTGGAAGAGATTGAAGATGCAATGTTTCGTGTTGGTTGGATGCCCACTAATAGCGATACAGGCAAATGTGAACCTTGGCCTTTAGTTGTGACATTAATAGCTACTCAAGTTAGCGAGTACTATTCATTGCTTGATAAAAAAAAAGCAACTACTTAGGTAAATCAAACTCGTCTATTGATAAATTCGAGGTTGATTATTGGGGTTACTTTAAATATATAGTTAAAGGTCTTGGTGTATCGCCTAGTGAGGCTTGGAAGTTGGATTTAGTTGAGGTCGACTGCTTATCTGATGCCAAACAAGACACTAACGATTTAACCATTATGCTTAACTTTGAGCGAAAAAATAACGGGGCTACCGGTGAATGGCTCAATAGAGGTGATTTATCACAACTGAAAAACTAATAGTTGAGCTTGACGCCAAAACAGCATCGCTCGATGGTAAGCTCGATAAGACTGACGCAAAGCTTGATAAGCTTGATGGCTCAGTAAAAAAGACAGATAAATCCTTTTCAAACTTCACTAAAGGTGCTGCCGCTGCTGCAACTGCTGTTTTAGCTGTTGGCGCCGCGGTTGGTGCTGCCGTTAGGAGTGCCGCTGATTTTGCTAGAGAATTGGAAGTTGCATCAAATAGGACGGGCGATTCTGTCGAGAGGCTTCAGGAAATGGCTTTTGCTGCTAACACGGTTGGCATATCACTTGAAAAGCTTGGGGATATAGGTAAGGACACCAATGAAAAAATAGGTGAATTCATTGCTACTGGTGGCGGTGGATTTCAAGACTTTGCCGATGTTATGAGGCTAACATCGACAGAGGCTACCGCGCTAGCTGAAGAATTTTCCAAAATGACAGGAACGGAAGTTCTACAGGAAATGGTTAGACAGATGGAGTCTGCTGGTATTGGCGCTAACAAGATGTCATTTGCACTAGAGGGGGTTGCATCCGACACTACAGACCTAATACCGTTATTGGAAAATGGCGGCGAAGCAATGAAATCTTTAACTGATGAGTTTGCAGATCTAAATGTCACACTATCAAAAACTGATGTAGCAAAAATAAAAGAAGTTGGCATTGAGTTTGGTAAATTTACCGACTCTTTCGGGCAAGAATCAAAGCAGTTAGTAGCGGATTATTCAGAAGAGATAATAAAAGCATTAAATGTTACAGCGTTTCTTGGTGAAAAAACCATAGATTCTTTCAATGTTATTGCTTCAGGGTGGGGTGGATTGATAAGCGTCGCGCAAGCTGCCTTAACAGACTTTGTTAATGGAACAGAAACATTCGACGCAGCTCTTGCAGAAGCCGCAGGCAATTCAGCAATGATGCTTAATGAACTTGTAGGAGAAGATTTTTACGATCTTGGTGTTCAGTATGGTAAAAATATAGCCGATGGAATGGCTGATGGCATGCAAGAAAATCAAGGCAAAGTGTTAGAGATAACCGTTAAAGGCGGCAAGCAATTATCAGACTGGGAAAAGCTAGATAAAAAACAAAGGTCAGGTGTTTACAAAGACTTTATTAGCGCATCTAGTAAGCTTTCAGAACAGTATATGGAAGATAATAAAGGCGTAAGGTCAGCACTTGTTGTTATGGATACTGCAGCGGGTATTACACGCGCGTTTGCTGATAGTCCTTTCTGGGTTGCCATTGGTCAGTCTGCGGTAATAGCGGCTAGCGGCCTAGCTCAGCTAAGTAATATACAAAGCGCTGGTAAGGGTGGTGGGAATATATCTGCTAGCGGCTCTAATGCTTCAGCACAAGGCGCACAACCAGACTTTACCCCTGAAGTTTCTTCACTTCAATTAACTGATGCAAGCGCTGAAGGATCGTCAACTCAAACAATAAACTTTTCCACTGATTCTGATGATGATTTGATAGTAGCAATAGCTAATGCTTTAAATAAAGGCCAATCAGAGGGAAGATTTTAATGGGCTTATCAATAACAAATAGCAATGTTTTGATCGGAGTTACGCCGACAATTACAGACCCTCGTACTGGAGAGGTTGCGTTAAATATATCAGACCCCGATCATTCTCTTAATTACACTTGTGGCACTAACGTATCAGATTTTAGTGTTAGCTATGGCTCTCAATCAAATATCAGTTACGTTGCTGTATCTGGCCACACAGCAGCAACACCAGAGCAAGCAACCATCGAGCTTTATGATGATGCAATGTTAATTGACAGCGTTACGTTAAAAAGAAACAACAATGTAATGTTCACTTTTCCAGAGCAGTCATTCACAGACTTGATAGTTAAGTTTATTACTGTGCCAAACAACTACCAAATGACAGTTAGTTATATAGCTGCTGGTGGTTATTTGGATATATTAACGGGTGAGCAGTCTGGTTACTCTCGAAACTGGTTAAATCGACATACAACACAGCGAACGGTAAGCACGTTAGAGGTCGGGCCTATATCATCAACACAAAGAAGCAAGTCACTTAAAGGGATGCTATCACTACCTAATGAGTTGACAACGTTTTCGCAGGATGATTGGCAAGACTTTATAGATTTTAGTTATGAACAACCTTTTTTTATTAAAGAAGTAGAGAGCAAACCTGAATCTACTTATATTTGCTATGACCCATTACCTGGCGTAAAAGCGCATTCTCAAACAAGGGCGCTTGATGTTATCACTTTAAAATTTACAGCGTATAACGGGCTATAGATGTCAACTTTTGAAGCTACTCAAAATATGAGAGTACAACAGCACTTTGAAGTGCTAGAGATAGATTTACCGGTAATAACTGGCGCTTGTACTGTTGGTTCATCACAAGGGTTCGGCACTCCTTTGACTTGTGATCAAGCATGGGCAGATGAGTATAAAACTTATTATTTCACCAATGAGAATGCGCCTATATTGCCTCAAGTTGATGGCGAGCCTATATTCAGATGTATAACTGCGATAAAGGAAACGGCAACAGAGCTTAAGCCGGGCGACGGGCTTTCTAGCAGGGGATCTTTAAATATAACCTTTGCCGACTTCACCAAGCAAGACCCAAACAATACCGCCCCAGGTGTTAATGATACAGTAAAAAATCAAGGCACTTATTTTGGAAAGCTTGATGCTAGACAGGTTTTTGAAAATAAAAATGTCAGACTTAAACTTTACCGTGTACAGCCTGATGGTAGTGTTGATTTAGTTAATGGAGCACAAACAAGGCACTACGTAGCTAATGCATTTAAATTAAATAGCAGTACAGGGAAGTGGTCATTAGAGTGTAAAGATGTTTTATTACTAGCAAACCTCTCTGAAAAATCATGGCCAATAACAGCAGGCGGATTTATTAGGCAAGCTGTTGATGATTCCGTAACAGCAATCCCTGTAGATGGCAATACAGACTACTCTAGTGCAACATTCGTCCGTATAGGTGATGAGTTTTTACAGATAGTAACCGTTAGTGATAATTTAACGCCTACAGCAATTTTGAATGTAGCGGCAAGAGGTGGATTATTATTTGCCCCAGTGTCTGCAGTGTTACTTACCTCAACAGTTGCTGTTAGCCATAGCGCTGGTGATGAGGTTTTTATATGTGATTTGTCAGATGATGAAACTATTGACAGCCTAATAACCAAAGTCCTAGTAGACAGTGATTTTGATGTGTCATTAATACCAGCTACAGAATGGGCCGACGAGGTTCTTGAATGGCATTCAGCAGATAAAATCAACACGTTACATAGTGAATCAGAAAGTGTTAATGATGTTTTAAATAGAATATTAACAGGCTTTTTAATGGACTTGTGGTTTTCAACTACTGAGAACTTGGCGAAACTATCAGCCATATCGGTTTGGAAGCAATCAACAGCATCACTAACTGAAGGAAAAGAAATAAACACCTACTCCATCAAGAAAACACCCAAGGAGAGTATGAGGGCATCTAGGGCGCTAGTTGCTTATGATAAAAGAGATTTGTCAGCAAGCGATGATACTCCTAGCTATAAAAAAGCGAGCCAGTTTTCAGATAACAGATTAATTAGTCCTGCTCTATTCTCTAAGCATAAAGACAAGTTATTTGATAATAATTTCTTGTTAACTGAAGATTCTGCAAACTTGTTAACTCAGCGCTATGTTAGTCGATTTAAATTCACGCCATTTGTCAGAACATTTGAAACAGAAGAGAGAGCATTAACATTTAATACTGGTGATGTGGTTGATTTAGTCACCACTGTAGACCAAGGCCCTGATGGGTTAACGTCTGGCAATATTAGATCTCAAATAACAAAAATAAACCCCAAGTACGGAAAAGACGGGCGCATGTATGAAGTTACAGCAATGACTTATGAAGCTGCTTTCAATACCGGTAGTGAAATAGTTTTAGATTCACCATTAGGTAATGTAAATCTTCACACACTAGCAGGCGCACCAATTCAAGCGATAGAGTTAACATTTGTATTAACCAATTACTCTTATGGTAATCTACCGATTAGGGCGGGGCAATTTGCTACAGGCTCAAAAATAATACTGATATTAGCTAATGCCTTTGATGGTCAAGCTAGCGGTGGTTCGGGTGGTGACTCTTCAAGCAACGGCCTTAATGGTGGTACTGTATATGATGCTCAAGGCGTTAATACAGACATTTACTTTAGTGGAGCCACTCCTTCAGCAGCATTCCCTGTTGCTGATGGCTATATTCGCGCACCTGGCGGAGGAGGGGCTGGCGGAGCAAGCTTTACTCTTGCCCCGCCTGTTAACACCAAATGGGGTGGCGGCGGTGGCGGAGGTGGTGCTGGTAGGAATGGCGGTGTTGGTGGTATCTCTGGCGGAGATATACAAGGAACAGACGGCTCGAATGGTGATATAATTGGTAATGGTGGTATTGGTGGCACACCTTCTGGTACAACTTCCGCCACTGATGGCGGAGATGGTGGGGGCTGGGGCTTGGTTGGCGGTGCAAGTACAGCGTCAACAACTGAAGGAGGGAATACTGGTGGTGATGCTGGTAGCGGCGTTGTTGATAACGGTGCAACAGTGGTGTTTTTCGGTGATACACCAACTAGGTATATAAATGGTCAAGGCAGTCACCCTTAACAAAAAGGTTTAATCATGAGCGAATCATTAACAGAAAAGCTAGAAAGGTTTGAGTCTGAAATTAAACAACTAAAGTCTGAGTTATCTACTATTAAGAGTAAAAAGAAAGTCTCTTTTGATGTTGGTGTTATTGAAGAATGCGTAAAAAATACTGTTACAGAGAAGTATGTAACAAATTTATATAGGAATAAATAATTATGGCTCACATTACATTATCAGGCGTATTACTAGATCCGACTGGTGAATTTGCTTTCCGTGATAAAATTAGATTTACTCACAAAAGCACCACTGGCGAAACAATTCAAAACGCCGTATCTATATTAACTGTACCACCTAACGGCGCTTACAGCATAGATTTAGAGTACGGATTAGTTTTAGTTGAGTATAATGATTACAGGCGTGGACAATACTGTAATATTGGGGTTGCAACTGTAAATCAAGACAATCCAGCAACCAGTATACCCGAGCTTTTAAACGCTCTCGTTCCAGTATCAAGCCCTGAATTAATAGAGTTCCAAGCTATTCTAGCTGACTGCATCACAGCACAAGAAGCAGCAGAGGCATTCGCCAAGCAATTAACTACTACTGAGTTAATTGCTAGCGTGGCGGTTTACGCATCAAACGTAAAGTTAAATACATCAGGGTTCACAGTTAGCGGTGATGGCGGACACGCTATGTGGCTGCAAAACGGAGTAACAGGTCAAACTGCTAGCCAGTCACCAACACAGCTTGGCGATAACTTACTAAATGACGCTAATGGTAATCAATGGGCGCTAGTTGTTGGTCAAGTTTTAGATTATAACGGAACTCAGTGGCTCCCATCTCCTTTTGGTGATTCAGGCAATGGTGGTTATTTATTTGACACTAACGGATGGGTATATATAAGTTTAATAAACGATCTGTCACAGTCTTATACCTTTCCTACGGTCGCAGCATATAGAAATTTTACCACTGAATTTCCAATAGGAAAAAACATACACTTACAAGATAGAGGGGCAGACTTCCTTGTAATTTCTGGGACTTTAACAGCAGACACTTACGGCGAGATAGCTAGCTCACAAGTTGATCAAAGTGTAAAAATAATCGACAAGGGTTTTTCTACCGTCGTTCAATACGGAGCTTTAGGGGATGGCGTAACCGATGATACTGAGGCTTTACAAGCTGCGATTGATAATGGAGACACCCAGCTTACTATGGGTAAATCCTACCTACACACAGGTCTAACTGTAAGCTCCCGACTAATAGGTAATTCAGCACAGTTGCTTTACGGTGGAACGGGAGATGGCATAACACTCGTATCAAGTGGTAGGCTCTTAGATGTTAAGATTAGACCTGTTATGATAGGGGTATCTAGGCAGGTTGTTACAGGTTCACAATCTGACATGCAAATAATAGGGTGTGATATCCGATTCGGTCAAACTAATATTCATATAGACCTAGTTACATTTGGGCTAACTATAACTAGAAATTTGATAGGGGATGCTAGTGGTGATAACATTTTCGGGAATCAAGTTAAGCGTTCAATCATAAGCGAAAATTACATACTTGCCGCTATCGGTTGGGGCATTAACTTTGATGCTGTTGCGTCAGGTAGTCCAGACCAACAACACGGTACTGAGTTTATAGGTAATCATATTTTCGGTAATGAATCAGGGGGTATTAGGTATGTCGGTAAAGATTCAGGCAACAAAGCTCAGCATTGTCTAGTATCTGCTAACCATATTGACCACAACTATAAAGACGCTGACGTTACAAAACCTTCTTATGGTCTGTATATCCAAAATACAGAGAGACCTTTAATAACGGGCAACCTCATTAGGTCTAGTAGTGTAATGGGTGTATACCTAGATTCTTGTTCAGTCCCAGTAGTTACAGGCAACCAGTTCTGGAAGTCAACAGCTAACGCTGCATTAACGGATATAGCCATCCAAGCAATCGCTAGTGGCAGAGGTCAGTTCGTAGGGAACGGTAGAGATACAGGTGATACACTTGTCGGTCTTGATGATTGGTCTATAGTTGATAGGCAAGAAGTTATAAATGATGTACTTCGCTCCCGTAGTGATGTTTACATAGATGCGTTTAGAATGCAGTATCTTACATCTGGTGGAGGGGAAGGTCATATCTTTATTAACCATAACTCTCCTACTAATAACAGGACAGCTACATGGGAGAATAGTAGTTTATCTAACTTTACATTCAAGGTTACAGGGACGATACAAGCTTCCGTTGGGTTTACTCCATTTACAGGTAAGCACATCTTCTGGTCTAAAGAACCTATTAATGAAGGTTACGCTGTAGATATTATTACTATGTTTAAAGGTGTTGAACAAGGGTTCCCACAGGGTGAGGTTAAGGTAACAACCAAAGCTAACTCAAAGGTATGTGCAGGTGTAGTAGAGGACTGTCAACCTATGAGTGAATATGACACTGTTGAAGGTGACGAAGGTTACTTCTTAATGATTGCAGCAGTAGGTGATAATAGCACAGATAGGCTTGACGGTTTTAGGGTTAATAATAGCAACGGAGAAATTGAAGCGGGTGATATCTTGGTTACTAGCTCAGTGGAAGGTGAACTGATGAAAGCTGATGAGGGATTACCTGAGTCAGTTGTTAGGTTTAAGTGTATGTCTCTACCTGAACAAGGTCGGTGTTACGGGTATTTTAAATAATGAAGAAGATGCTAACTGGTATCCTCTTCTCTACTCTGCTCGGTTGCTCTGCCCTAACAGGTATTGCAACTGATGCTGTGTTAGGTTCAAGTACTAAAGGTATGGAGGTAACTGCCCAAGTAGGGAAGACTAACAATAAAGGCTTAGTCAATGCCTCGGTGGATACTAGTCAAGATGTAGAGATAGATGATGTTAAAGGAGATGCAACCATAGGCTCTGGTAATACTTATAAGAACTCTTCTTTAGGTATGATTGGGTTAGTCCTTGCTGGTATGAATCTAGTTAGTATCAACGCCTTGTCTCATTCATCATATAACGAATGAACAGGGCGAACACTACTACCACAACAAGCAAAACTGAACCAACAAAATAAATCATAACCTTTCCTTATTGCGCTTACCTATGTAAGCGCGGTTAATTAACTAACTTCAAAGTGTGGCATGTCAGTAAAGTCACCTTTCCACAGCCCACCCCAAGATAGCGAATAACCAAGCATCGAAGCCGCCTGTAATATCGCCGCTGCAACTTGTGTTAAGTGATATCTATCCCAGCTAGCCTTTCCGTCAACATAAGCATATACGTCAAACGCCATAGAAAGCTGGTGATTTGATTTGTTGTTGATACCGTCACACTTGCTTAGTTTTTTATCGAAAAGCGCTTTCTGTTGCTCTGAGGTGCGATAACCGCCATATTCAGGTATACCAAAGTCAATCAAACTAATAGTTAACGCTAAATCAATTATTTTAATCAATCGAGTATCAACACCTGAAAGCCTTTCTTTTGAGCGCGAACTTAATTCAAACATCTTATTTTTCCTTAAAGTGATTCGTGACGCCATTAAACGATAAAAATGTATAGTTCGGTATACAGTCACGAGAAGCTTTTATACTGCTAAATACGCACCATAGACCTCTTCTAAGTTTTACATGCGGCTTACTCATAATTAAACTCCATACTTACTAATAGTAACCGCAGCAGATACCGCCATGATTACCGCTAATGATAGAACGACAACACCAGCAGTTATCCATTGTTTAGTATTGTCGGTCATAGTTATTCCTTTGTTAAAATGACTCAGGTAGAGCCACTCCGCGAACGAACCACATAAAGCCTTGCTGCAAGTTGGTTTTAGCAAGCGCTAAGCACCTAGTTGATTCAAACAAATCATCTTGAGTTAGTCCGTTTATAGTGCCTTCAGGTTTATTGTTTAAGGCTGCATTATCATCAATGCGCATTTCTTTTACTTTTAAGATTAATAACTTTGTTTTTTCAGCATGAGTTTTTATTTCATTCATTAAATCAATTTCAGTTTGGCTTAAATCTCTGTATCCTTTAATTTTTGTATGTTGGTCTTTCATCTTATTCTCCGTTGTTTTAAATTAATAACCCTACCCTATGTAGAGAGTTTAAATTACTTGTTTTTTAAGAGCGTATTCCAGTGCTTCACCAAAACAACAGCCCCCATTATAATATTTTACTTGAAAGTCAATCGTGCCATCTTCGTTTTTTGTGGATTCAAATATATCATCACTGTCTTCGAATTGCGTTCGCTCAACCTCAAAAACCTTTCCATCAATAACAATAGCTGACTCTGAAAGGTAGTCATTAAAATACTCTTCATCACTATCATAATAATCAGGTATATCATGATCATCTACATAATTAATCAAATCCTTACCCGTTGGCTTTAGCTTACCTTTAAAATACACTGTTTCGCTCATATCTATCTCACTTATTTAATTTAACTTCGCGTGGTCTAACACAGTTATCACACGCATACTTTTTACGACCTAAAGAATAGTAACCGCACCCTATAAATATATTAAACTTACAGAATTTACATTTACGGTTGGTGTGAGCGGTTGCTATCTTTAGTATCATGGTTAGTCCTTATGTATTTCTCAAAAAGGGATTTCATCATCAAAATCAATTGACGGTTCTTGTGGGTTTACTTTTGGCGCTTGCTGTTGCTGCGAAAAACCACCAGTTTGTTGTGGTACATAACCTACTTGAGCCGCTTGTTGTTGTGCTTGCTGCTGAAACTTAGATGGCGCTTGCTGCTGTGGTGCTTGTTGTTTTGGCGCTTGTTGTCCTGATGACTTTAATTCATTTAAGCCGTAAAATATTTTACCGTTGCCAAGTATTGGCATTTGCACGCCACTATCACGCTCTTCTTTACTAGTTGATTGAGTAGCAAAGCCATGATCACCATACTGCCCTTCATTATCAGGGTCTAAGAACATTGTTAAGTCTACGTACAATGCGCCTGATTGCGCTGCAAAAAAACGTGCTTTATCTAATTTCTTTACATCTAATTTAATACTAATTCCGATCTTACTCATTTTGACTTACCTTATTTAATTAATAATCTTGATTTACCTGTTGAAAGCACCGCGCCTGGAATGTCCTCACCGTCTTTTAGCGCCTTTAATATTGCTTTTTTATCTGCCTTCATCACTACATCAGTGCTAACAAAGTTATCTGGCAAGAAGTCAATATCTACTATTTCAGCAATTACTGTCGGCTTACCTAAAGTAATACTAAATAGAGAGTGCTTTATTTTATTAATGCCGGTAGCTTCCATATTTGACCGAAGATATTCCTTAAGCCTATCTTGGTTGTTGGTTATAGACTTTTTCATCGCTTGAAGTCTTTTAAGTTCCTTGTCTATACCGTCGACATCAACACTAAGCGAACTAACAAGCTTAACTATGTTATTGGCTTTATCATCAAAGGAGTCTTGAATTGAATCCAAGCATTCCGTCAATTCATCTCCCTGCATATCAGACTCAAGGAACCCGATGTAATCCTTACTCATTTCATAAAGCTTCATTTTTTTCTAACTCCTTCTTGCGTTGGTCTTTCATAGTGGTAAATAATTTTATTGCAGGGTCATCACCGCGAACCTTTATTTTTCTAATATGACCAGTAAATACAGACTTCAAGGCTTCAGTGTTAGGTATCATGTCGTAAGCCTTTAATTCCTTCTGCTTCCACTCTGACCACTCGAGATCTTGCTTTGCTTGCTCTGCAATTTTATCTTCTGCCTTTTCTAGGTTCTTTTTGTTTGTGACTTCTTCGACGTAATTAGGGTCATCAAACTGCCCCATAAATACATCAGCATTAAATCCTAGCTTTGATAAGGCTTTACCCATAGTGTTTGTTTCTGCTTTCTTAGCAAAATCTGAATCAACTCTTGCGCCCTGCTTTACTGGCCACGTGTTGTTTATAGGGAACGAGCCTTTTTTATCATCTAACACGTAAAAGAAAACAGCTTTTACTATAACTAATCCTAGTGATTCTATGGCGCTATAGTCCATGTCTATGGATTCAAAGCCCCAGCCTAAGCCATAAGGCCCGAAAGCTTTTGTTGCCTCTTGCATTTGATACTGCGGGGTTATGGATGTGTAACCTCCGCGCTGCTTAACATCTTTAGTGAATGCTTTGTCAGTTTCTTTTACTGAGTCCCACAATTTTAAATTACTCATCATCATTCCTTTTTAATTCAATTACGTTTGCACACTTACCGTTATCACACTTTAAAATATCATAGCGGCCAACTTTTTCTTGAGTCATTGAAGCGTGACACTGGCTGCACTCCACTGGATCGTTATTGCCTTGGTATTCGTGGTTATTCATGGTTTAGCCTTACGTATTCAAATATTTCAGACAGCCCTTTTTCAACATCAACTTCAAATCTCGCTATGTCATTAACATTCGATGGCACACTAATTAGATTACACCCACTCAACCCAAAAATAGAGTTATAGCATTCAGCGATATCATCGCCAATCCATAGTATTACATCAAAATACTCAGTTCTAACTGTAAAGCTAATATAGAAATCACCAAGCTTATTACTAAACGCTGCACCTGATATTTTTCTAACCGCTTTCAGTACTGCCTGTTTTATTTTTAGTTGCTCTGTATTCATTTTAATAACTCCGTTCCGTTTCGATAAGTAATACTAAGCGATAACATTCTATCGGTCAACTAATATTGAGCATTTATTTAACTTTATTTGAGCTTTACTTGTTCATCCATATAAGCTAGTATTCATGTAAATACATTAAAGGAAGTAATCGAATGACAATAAATGACCTATTAGAAAAACCATACTACCGAGGTAATCAAAGCTTACTAGCTGTTGAGCTTGGTATTAGTCGCAACACATTAATCAAGTACGCTAAAGATAAAGCTGGCGAGAGTCACATTATCAGAAAGCAATACGGTGAATATGTAATATTTGGCAAGCTAACTAAAGAGAGTAAATAACATGAAAGCAACAACTAAACACACAGTATACGCGCTAATATGCTTCGGCCTGTTTTTATTGGCTGGATCTGTAGATAATTTATTATTAAGTGTGGGGATGTAATTATGACAATAAATTCAGTAACACCACAAACACTAGCAAGACATCGCCAGGTAGTTGGCGAGAAAAAGGTTAGCCTTGGAAGTAGCCACGGAGCTGCAAGAAAAAGCAACGATGACCGCAAGTGTGATTTACACATTAAAGCGCTAGAAACTCTTGATGTAGATAGCGCTGAATATTTTGATGAACTAATGAGGGAACACTAATGGGTGACTACCTAATTGATATTATATGCGACTTAATAAGTAGATAATAAAAAGCCACTATTTAAAGTGGCTTTTTTGTGCATCAACAAGAGAGATATAAGCAATAAAGAGTAAATACTTATATCTCGAATACTACACTAGTTAGATTTATTTTCAACCTTGTTGTGCTTACCGTTAGGTGACACTCTCCACTTATCACTAACAAGCACGCCTTTAGTCTCATCGCACAAATCACATTTACCACCAACACTAGCTTCTCTCAATGTTAGCCCGTAGTAACCTTTTTCTATTCTGTGTTTGTTGCATAGGGATTGCATTTTATTTACTCGGTTGTTGTTATAGTTGTGTTAATTAAAAGGCTACTACAAGTTGTAGCTACTAGGCTTTCCGCTAAAGTCACTTACATCCCTCCAATAAATATAAACCCCTTCGTAACTAATCCACTCGCATTTATTTTCTTTATTTTTAGATGCCATTCTCTGTATATCTTTATAATCAAAAAATGTAGCTAATGGATGAATCACAACAAGCAAAACACAAGGCAATTGCAGCCAATTACGGGTCGTCATATCCATAACATCCTGCAAAAACCAATCATGCCACCACCCTGTCAATGAATTAATCAGCAACTCCATATAGCTTAACTTTGCGTAATCAATTGCGTTAAGTGAGCCAAAGTAACTATTTCTATATTTAATCATTCATTCTCTCTTTATATTTAACTACCTAAGTAGTGTTAAGTTATTTACCTTTTCTATCCAAGTACTAGCTAGCTTAGTGGAGTGTTCTCCTGCAATCATGCCATTTGTCCCAATTCTGCCTCTACGTAGGCTTGCAGATTGCACTAACTTAACCTCGCTATGTTGAGTACGTACTGTAACTTTAGAAGAACCCTCGTACTTCAATACAACTACTAAGCCTCCATCGTTAGTGTCGTAGGTGTTTCCTACTAATACGTTGCCGTTGCTGTTATGTTTCATTGTGATTCCTTTGGTTGCTCTAGAAATCTAGGCATTCTTTAATTTGGTGGGCTGAACCTAGCTTAACTAGCGTTCTATGTACTCCTGATTTGAGGTGTAAGTCTATCCTCTTGTCAGCAATAGCTATGAATTCTGGTATCTCTGCTCTGAAATACCCATTTGTTTCTACTTTGCACATATTTAGTTTACTGGCATAGGTCTTCCCTGCCTCGTAGCTCTTGTTAAGTTGCCCAACACATAAGGCTAGGATGGCGAATACGGCTGTAAATATGATTGTTTTAGTGTTCATGTTAGTTGCTCCATACGTTAGTTGATGAATTTCTTAGTGCTTGTAAAGCTGAGTACTTAGCGTGCTTTGATATTAAACTCTCTAATTGATTCATTGTTATCTATCCTTGTTTTAGGTTTATTT
>ERZ1027208.407-NODE-407-length-17183-cov-17.514830_pt1 | contig 17183 bp, 20 predicted proteins | sample MGYA00520867_ERZ1027208 | MGnify/ENA primary metagenome ERZ1027208 (study PRJEB33311, sample SAMEA4378413) | marine metagenome | biome: Marine biome; feature: Fjord; material: Water | collected 2014-07-20T08:00:00Z/2014-07-... | depth 75 m ...
TGCTCAACTCACTGATGAAAAAGATTTCATTCCTAGGCAAAACTTAAACACCATTGATTTAATCACTATTTTTCATTGGAGCGAGGACACTTTTTTGTCAAAAACAGAAGGCTCGGCGATTCGTAGAATTGGTTTTAGCAGCTGGATTAGAAACATTGCTATCGCACTGGGCAATGCACCTGCCAGTAGCGACATCATCCATGCATTAAACACACGCCTACATCATAACGACCCTATTATTCGCGAGCACGTTCAATGGGCTATTCAACAACAAATGGTAAAATTGGCAACAATGACTTAGTCAATTTTGTGGAATCAAGACCCCTGAACCGTTGAAGTAAGGGTCATTAGTGAAACAACTCCCCTTGAGTTCCTACCTAAAAAACTGTCGCCTCTCACTAAAAAGCTCCATCAGCCCTAGCTTCATCATAAGGTATGAGTGAAAAATGGCCTTAGAATCCTCTCTACGCTCTGTTACTCCTTTATATTCAGCTACAATCGCCCCCACTTTTTAAAAATTAATGATGTATTTATTCCACCAAAAGCAAAGTTGTTACTCATGACGTATTCTGTATCTATATTTCTTCCTTCATGCATAATGTAATCTAGCTGGCCGCACATTTCATCAACATTTTCTAGGTTAGCCGTTGCATGAAACCACTTGTTTTTCATCATTTCAATAGCTGCCCAAGCCTCCAAAGCACCACATGCACCAAGAGTATGCCCAGTAAAGCTTTTTAAAGAACTTATCGGCGTCTCACTTCCAAATACAGCTTGTGTCGCTTGACTTTCAGCAATATCACCTCGATCTGTTGCGGTACCATGTGCACTGATATAGCCAATATCTACTGGATTAATTTGAGCAGATTCTATCGATAGCCTCATTGCTTTTTCCATCGTTTCTGATTTTGGTTGCGTAATATGGCTACCATCTGAATTAGTCCCAAACCCAACCAGCTCGGCATGTATGTTCGCACCACGTTCAAGGGCATGCTCTAACTCCTCAAGAATCAACGTCCCTCCGCCTTCACCGATGACTAAGCCATCTCGGTTTTTATCAAAGGGGCGTGGTGTTAGATGAGGTTCATCATTACGCACACTTGTTGCGTAAAGCGTGTCGAAGACGGCTGCTTCTGAGGCACATAAACGCTCACAACCACCGGCTATCATGACTTTTTGTTGCCCATGTTTAATCGCTTCGTATGCTAAACCAATCCCTTGACTGGCTGACGTACAAGCACTAGACGTTGTATAAACTCGACCTTGAAGACCAAAGTAAATGCCTATATTAACTGGAGAGGTATGCGCCATCATTTTAATATAAGAGTTAGCATTCAAACCATCGCACGAATAATTTAGCAGCATATTACCAAAATCTGCAATGGCTTCTGTATCACCTGCCGATGACCCATACGCCACACCTGCTTCGCCATTTGATAACACATCGTCTCCAAGCAAGTTGGCATCTTTCAGCGCTCGCTCTGAGCTCAATACGCCAAATTGCGCTACACGGCCCATACTTCTAAGGTCTTTACGGCTGTAATGCGCTGGCATTTCAAAATCTACGACTGGTGCGCCTAAACGTGTATTCAGACCATCATATTTATCCCAATCATCCATGCGGACAATGCCCGTTTTTGCATTCTGAAGGTTGCTATAAATTGTTTCCCAATCATTCCCTATGGGTGAAAAGCCAGCCATTCCTGTTACCACCACTCGTTTCATTAAACCATTCCCCCATTAACTGAAATTACTTGTCGAGTAATATAACTTGCCCCTTCCGACATTAAAAAACTAACCGTTGCCGCGACTTCTTCTACCTGCCCGACTCGTTGCATCGGAATCATTTTTATCGCTTCATCTAAGAAAACACTATCTGCCATGTCCGTATCTATCAACCCAGGTGCCACACAGTTAACGGTTATTTTTCTTTTAGCCAGTTCAACTGCCAACGCTTTCGTAGCACCAATAATACCTGCTTTCGCCGCACTGTAATTAACCTGCCCACGATTACCAACTTCACCAGAAATTGATGATAGGGTAACAATGCGGCTTGATTTTCTTCGACGAATCATTGGCATAATAATCGGGTGTAGTACGTTATAAAAACCATCCAAATTTGTTCTAATAACAGCGTCCCATTCTTCAGCAGGAATGGCAGGAAAAGCATTATCTTTTGCAATACCCGCGTTACAGACAACGCCATAGTATGCTCCAAATTTTTCCATATCTTCTTCAAGAACACGCTTACACTGCTCTCGATTAGAAATATCAAATTGCAACACTCGCGCCTGCTGACCCATTTTTTCAATTTGAGCAGCAACATCTTCGGCCTGCTTCTGGTTTGTACGGCCATGAACAATTATGTCGTACCCATCTTTGGCTAAAGCTAATGCAATAGCCTTACCAATACCACGACTTGACCCTGTTACTAGAACTACTTCGCTCATTTTCCCTTTTCCTGTAAAAATTCTTCTGTATTATCAGGCTGAAATACGTTCAACCTAGCGGTTGCTTCACATTTACCACCCTTTAGCTCACAATTAAATGCGCCCAAGCCACTAGTCGCCTGCATTTCAAGCTGTACGTGTATAATAAGGGTTTCACCTATAGGAAAATACTCGGTGGAACTAACGTACTTCCGTGCGCCGAGCAAAAACCCAAGTTTAGGACGTGCACCTTTACTTTTTTGCTGAAGACCTGCATACGCTGCAACGGTTTGCGCAAGGTACTCTAACCCAACGACAGCAGGCACCCCCTTTTCCTCAACAAATATTGAATCACGTGAAATATCGACCTTCGCGCGCAACCAATCATCACCATAGTCAAGAATTTCGCTTAGCAAACTCATTGTGCCTGTGTGCGGCACTAAATCAGACACTTTATATTCATTCTTCATTCAACGCACCCGAGTATTAATGAAATATTATTACCTCCAAAAGCAAAGGAGTTACTTAAGGTATAACGCATTGGCTGCTCTAGGGTTGTGTGTTTGCTGACTAAGTTTATTTTTTTCAATTCAGGGTCAATCACTCCATCCCAGTAATGTTCTGGTAAGAGTGGTTCATCTTGATTTTTTTCTAACATTAACCAACAGATGCCCGCTTCAACAGCACCTGCAGCCCCTAATGTATGCCCAGTATATGGTTTTGTCGAACCACATAAAGTGTCAGACCCAAAAACAGCATTCATTGCTAGAGCTTCCATGTGGTCGTTCAACTGAGTCGCGGTCCCATGCAAATTTACATACGAGATGTCTGCAGGTTCCAATTTAGCATCATCCAATGCGGCTTCCATGCACCTAATGGCCCCCTTTCCTGTAGGGTCTGGAGCCGATATATGATGCGCATCACTGCCTTCTCCAACACCCAGCAACTCAACGCCTTTCTTTTCAGCCGTCACTAAAAATAAAGCAGCACCTTCTCCAATGTTAATACCATTTCTATTTGCACTGAATGGATTACACACCGTATCACTGACCGCCTGTAATGATGAAAACCCTTGCACCGTTAGGTTACACAACGTATCAACTCCACCGGCGATAACGGCGTCACAAACCCCTATTTGAATTAAACGCCTTGCCGCTGCTAATGCTTTCGCACCCGACGAGCAAGCGGTTGATATACCGTATGCAGGCCCATTCACCTCTAATATTTCTGCAATAAATTTCGCTGTCGCACCCATCTCTTGTAAGCCATAATCATAAAAATCGGGCACTTGCTTTGTATTAACCCATTCTCTAATCGCTGGTTCGCTTTCTGCTATGCCCGATGTGCTTGTACCAACAATCACTCCGATTCTATTAGCACCATATTTGCTGATGGCCAAAGAGACTTCTGCCTGCATTTGCTTCAACGCAGCCAGCGCAAACTGGTTATTTCGACTTTTCCATTTTTTTTCTGGCAGTGGAATATCTGGTAACTCACCATGATACAGCCCTAAAGGTAATGGCCTTCCCGTACTAAACTCGTCACTCATTGTTAAATCAACTCGACGTTCAAGTAGGCTTTTTTTTAACCTTGCAGGCGAATCGCCAGCCGCACATAGTATGCCCATCGCATTGAGGTAACATCGTCCTGTTGTCATAGTTTCTTTTGCTCAATTAATTCGATGTTTATTTGGTAATTGCTTAGTTTATTTACGACTAGCATTTTTTCTGTAGACGGGTAAGTTATCGTCATAATATGTCTTGTTTTTGTTTTCAAATCTCTTTGTTTTTCGCCAACGACTAACTGCCAACCATCACTGAAAAGGTAATGCTTTTTTATAGAATCCATTGGCCATAGCGAAAATTGTAAAATAGCTAAAATGTCTTCAGCAGGTAATGAAAAAGATGAATAATCATGTTGCGTCAACGTCTTCCCATCATAATCAATTGAGAGTACGGTTTGCCCTGTTGGAAGTAAGGCTCTCAATTTCAACTGATCTTTTTCCAACCGAGTGAGCACTATTATATGATGCATTCCTCCTGCAGATGTCATGGTTAATTTTTGCTTGAGCAACACTGCATCAGGACCCTCACTAGGGGGTAATAACAATAACTTATGAGGTTCTACATCAGTGACTGAAAGCCAAGAACAGCCCGACATAATAAACATGATAGCAGCAAGGCTTATTATTCTTTTCGACATAACTGTGCCAACGTCGTTAATCTTGATGGGTTTTTAACGTAGGGGTTTTTAACATCCCATGCATACCCGGCTAACACAGAGCATATCATTCGCTCCACTTGATCATTTTTCAATGTCGAGAAAATGATATCTTGGAACCGTTCGTCATACCAGCCTTCAACAAACTCCCTAAATGTATTAACGCCTTGTTTAAGCGGAATAGAAAATTCCTTTTCCCAATCAGGCGCCTGCCCTGATAATTGCCTATCGACAACAGCTGCCGCTAAGCTGGCTGATTTAAGTGCAATGGTCACCCCCGATGAGAACACAGGGTCGAGAAACTCTCCTGCATTGCCTAATAAGGCAAATTTATCGCCGTATAAGCTTTCTACATCACACGAATAGCCACTGATTGAATTGATAGGCGTATCAAAGTTTGAATGATCCAATATCTCTGCCAACATACCCCCTTCAGAGATTAATGTTTTCAAACGTTCCTCTGCCCCCCCTGGCATAGCATCTAAATAGTTCTGCGGCACAACAGCACCCACTGATGCTCTGCCATTACTAAATGGAATCAGCCAATACCATATATCATGATGTTTAGGGTGCGTAGTAATCAGGATTTTATTTCGATCGTAGCGACTATCAGTTATGTTGTCTTCAATATGCGTAAACAACGAGGTTCGTGACAATAAATTAGAGGGTTTTTCTAACTTTAATAGTCGTGGCAATACTCGGCCAAAACCACTGGCATCTAACACAAATTTTGCATGCAACTGGTAACTCGCAGAATTGCTATTACTGACTGTCAAGGTCACCCCAGTAGGGTCGGACGCGTAAGCAACAACTGCCTCACCATAATGAATGTCGACACCTTGCCGCTCAGCTTCATCAGCTAAAACCTTATCAAACTTATCTCGTTGAACTTGAAAAGTGGTGCCCCAACCTTCTGTGAATTTTTCTCTAAAATCATAGCTCTCATAATCATCTCCTCTCGTGAAAGCCGCGCCGTTCTTTGGTTGGAATTTAGCTTTTTCAACAGCGGCTATCATCCCTGCCTCTTCTAGATACGACATACTCTGGGGTAGCAAACTTTCACCAATGGAAAACCGAGGGAAGAACTCTTTTTCAAGTACCGTCACTCGATATCCTGCTTTATTAAGTAAAGCAGCGGCTACGGCACCAGAAGGCCCCGCACCGATAACAATCACATCTATATTTTTTTTATCACGCATCATAAATCAATTTTCTCAGCTGACTGTTTACACATCCCAAGGGTTAAAAACCATACACACACCAAACCTATTAACACCGTCATACCGTAATGGTGTAAAACCGGCGTATCACTAAAGGCTAACAAACCGAATGCGAGCAAACTAGTATACGTAGACAATGAAACAGCCAGCCATGTGTGCGCTGAGCCGCTCGTCTCAATCAAGAAGACCCCCATATCAAGCCCGATACCTAAGACCAAAATCAGTGCCATTATATGAAATAAATTGAGCCCTTGCTCCAACCAGACCAACGATGCCAACGTGATAACAGAAGCCAGCAAAGAAGGTAAAACAACACGCCATACCTGCCCTTTATAACGCAATGCTAATACTAAAAAAATACCTAGATAAGCAAACAGCAACAAATGAGTAACCCCTTGCCGATACGACGCCAGTACATTTGAAATATTCTGAACTTGATCAACAAAATCAACACCCACCTCATTATCAGACAGTTTAAGCAAACTCAATTTTGTTGCCTCGCTTAGATTTCCTGACAACCGAATGATCGTAGCAGCCGAATGGTTATCCTTTCCAACAATAAGGTCTGACCATACCCTGCTTCCTTTTAATTTAAGCCAAGCATCTGAGGTTAGCAAGGTTGCTTCTGAAGCAGTCAACACCTCGTTTGCTTCAACCATTTTTTCTTCAGGGATTTTCAGCATGTTAAAAAATCCGGCTATTTGCCCTGTGTAGAGCTGCTTGACTAGGCCAACATTCTCTCGTTGACGGTTCAGTGATGGAAGCTGCCCAGATAACGCTTGATAACCACCCAATAAACCTTCGTTTATAAACTCATTAAGTAAAGGAGTCAGTCTTTCCTCTTTTTGCAAACACTGTTCTATCGTAGCGCCTTGAATGAGTAAAAACTGAGCGCTGCTCGTACCACCCAACAACCGCTGAACATCCCTGTCCTGGTCCAGCATACTTTTTGGTGAAGTTTGTAATAACCTAACATCGTCAATACTGGCACCCTCAACAATCGTTTTTATCGACAGGCCACAAACAATAATTAACAAAATGATGAGTAAGGGAGACGCGCTTAATCTAAAAAAGTTATGCCGCATCACCTCTAGTTTACCGATCACCTCTAGGGCTTTTGGTGAATTTTTAGACGTTAACAACGGGAACCAAAGAATAACCGTTATACAAGATGCCGTTAAGCCAACAACAGAAAATACCGCCATTTGCTGTAAGCCTGGAAATGGCGCATAGGACTGCGCAGCATAAGCCATTACGCTTGAAAATAGGCCCAATAATAGCCCAGGCAATATTCTCCCTAAAACCTTATCAGCGGGTAACCCCTGCCTCACACAAATAAAGTGCAAAGCATAATCTATAGAAACGCCTACTAGACCCACACCGAATGCAAGCGTAATTAAGTGCACTTGGCCAAACACTAACATTGTCAAAGAAGTGGCAACAACGGTCCCCAACAAAACAGGAACCGTCATTAACAGCAATGGTTTTAGCTGACGAAAAACCCACAACATGACAACAGCAATCCCTAAAAAAGAACCTAAACCAATGGTCATAATTTCGTGGCTAGCTTGTTTAGCGCCCACTTCTGCATGCAATAACATGCCTGACATATGAAGAGTGACGCCTGATTCATTGAGCCCCCTAGAGCGCTCCGTAATATGCCCCAACACCTTCTGTTGTAATGCGGGTCGAAAAGGATCACCAGCAAGCGTAACCGCCATCATATACGTAGGGAGCTCTGCATCTGTCACCTGAAGAAAAGCATTAGACACTTGAATATGGCTTGTGCGTTGACGGTTTAAATTCAACGCGCCAAAAAGACCAAAAGGATCCCCAATTAAGCTCGACTGCCCCCCTAATGGGCTATATAGGCTTGACAGTGCCTTAGCTTGAATGTTCTCAAAATGACCCTTGAGCAGATGTTCTCGACTAGCTTCATCCAAAATAGAAAATCTATACGGATATAACGCTTGCTGGATTTCACCCATGTCATTCGCACTGACCTTCCAATAAACCTGAGATACCTCGGGTAAAGCCGCTAAACTTTGAGCTAAAGAACGAATAGCCTCTTGAGCCTTCTTTTCATTGTCAGCGCTTGCCAATATAATCAAGCGTTTAGAGAAACTAGCTGATACTTGCTCTATAGCCTCTTGAACCAAGGGTCGGTGTTCGGATTTAGGCAGCAAGGACATAATACTTGAATCAAATATAGGCCCCGACTTAATCGCAAGCGCCAGCACTACGCCAACAACCAATAACCAAGCCCATGCGGCCAGCTTCAACCTTCTGGCTTGTATCACTTGGTCAGTTTTTCAAAGTATATAGTGGTGCTGTCACCATTATTCTCATACACGATAAGCTCTCGTATTAAGCCATCGCCCTTCAAAATTACTTTCTCCATCAATTGCATCACCGTCTTGTCCTTAGGCGTCAGCTCAACCGTCCAAGCTTCCTCATATGTCCCTGACAATGAAAAGTAAGCCGCTAAATTTTCCCACTTTGCTGTTAAAACAGAGAAAAAAACATCACTTAGCACTCCAATAACTGGATTGCTTTTAGCATCAAGCCTTAATACCTCATGTTCATCTTGTGAGCCAATGATACTTTTAGGGCTCAAAATTAATACGTTTTGGATCGGTGCTAACGTTTCCCAGCGAATTGATTCATTACGCTGATAACTAAACACACCAGATGAGTCTAACGTTGCATCAAGCTCACTTAAATACTTTTGTTGTCGGAACTGGCCCGTTAAATTTTCGGGGGTCGCCGCTATATTATTTAATTGTTCAAAACTAATGTCTGCAACCGACAGTGTTGACCAGAGTATCATCGTTAAAAAAATACCCCTAAGCACAGCTAACCCCCAATTTGGTAAACATTATTTTAGGTGACTCGAATAACATCTCACCACTTTTTATCTCAACAGCTACTTGCGTTGTAGAGCCTTTAGTTAACCGACGACCCGATTCAAGATCGGTGATGACGTAGTTAATTTTTAAGCGATTTTCCCATTCAGCCACTGTTGCTGTCACCAACACTTTTTGTTGAAACTTTAAGGGTTGAGCATAGCGAATACGCAAATCAATAACTGGCCACGCATACCCCGACGCCTCCATTTGAGGGTAGTTGTAATCAATTTGATCCAATAATGCACAGCGTGCGATTTCTAAATATTTTACATAGTGCCCATGCCATGCAACTCGCATCACATCAACATCATGAAAAGGGACTTCTATAACAACAGTCGCTTCATGTCTCTTCGTACCCGCAGGTTTTGTCTTGGTCATCACATGCTCAGCTCTGGCTATAAAAGACACCAAATAAAGAACTAGATTTATACTGTAGTAATTCGTTCATCAACTCCCTTACTTTCGTTTCTGCATCAATAAATTTGCCCAGATTTGCACTACCCCTCGTTGAGTCATACGTTGCTTTTCCGTCCAATCTGCCATTATTGAACACTTTTATTTCGGCATATGACATATAAAGCGCCAAGTCCCATGTCCACCTCGCGACATAGGTTGCAGTCCATTCACACTCCGATGGAGTTGAGTATTTACCAATCATTTTATAGGGGATGGATTTACTACTTAGAACACGTTTAAATTCTTTTAAAAATCCAGCTCGTACATCTTTATTTTCCACGACACAAAGCAGTTTTTCCTTAGGCATTTCAGCCTTTTCAACAACCTGCTTGATCGAACACGCAGACAGAACAGCTGCAATGGCAATAATTACAAAAACTTTTTTCATTTTTTCATCCTTAAATTAAAATAACGACATCGATATCAGTAGTATCGAATTCTCCAGACAGTTGTTTACTTGCTTGTCTCTTACACTAAGGGGCAAGCAACAACGATATTCAAACAAGCTTAAAAGCCCATTAACTTTTTTCTAACGCCTCTTCTTTGTTAACAGCCTGCTCCCAAAATGGATAAAAATTAAACCATTGGAGCGGTTCTTTTAAACAATAATACTGCAACCTATTTGCATAACGTTGAACAATATCCGTCAACGCAGCATCACGCTGCTTTCTAACAAATTTCAACTGCTCTGCAAATAATTCCACATAAATATGGTAGCGCCCTTTTTCTTTTAAACAGAACATAAGGTAAACCGAGCATTTTAAAATATTACCTAAAATGAAGGCACCTTGTGGCATTAATGCTTGCTTACCTAAAAAATTAACGTTGGAAACACGGGCCTGGCCGGTGCTAGGCGTCCTATCGCTAGCAATAACAATATATTCGCCCTTCTCTATTCGCTCAGATAAAACCATCGCTGTTGCAGGCGAAATATCCTTCACTTGTAGCACTTTAATGTTTGAGCTGCTGCCCGCTTTATCCATCAACGAATTAAACTTCGCCGCATGCTCTGTACTAACTAACAAGGTCAGCCGTATATTCTTTAATTGTTGGCCGAGCGCATTACACACCTCCACATTACCCAAATGCGAAACAACAATTATCCCGCCTTGTTCACTTGCATCTAAACGATCCAGTATTGCAGGCGTTTCAAAAACCACATCCTCACGGCCAATCTTCCCCATCCATACTAAAAATTTATCTAAAATAATATCGCCAAAGGTTAAGAAGTGCTTAAAAGAAGACAACGACACATGCTTAGCGTTGGACGTATGAAGCCCAATTTGCAATAGGTATTGTTTTGATGCATGTCTAGCAACACTGTTTTTTACGTAGTAGTAGCTCATCACTGGAAACAAAATAATTCTAAAACTAAGCCTGCCAAAAATATGGTATGCCGCTAATAACAGCTTCATACCCATCACCGTTCCCGACTCGCTTAGCTTAGACCAATGGCGATTAGCTTCCTTCATTTGAACTTCCTACCTAAAATGAGCGGCAGCCTTAGCAGCATCCCAAAGAATAGGCGTGCATGCATCCATGAAATAAGCACATTGTCGTGTACCGCATTGAAGTGCGAAATGCCACCGACTGGGTAATTAACATGGGTCGTTAGGCTTTTTACCCTGCCTCCACGCCAAAGCCAACGAACTATTATTTCAACATCAAAATCCATTCGGTCACCGCACTGGTCGTTATCGATTAATCCGATAGTGCCAACCAATGGATATAAACGAAAACCACACATGCTGTCTTTTATTTCAAACGAGAGTGTATTTATCCAGACCCATACATGCGTCAAATATCGACTGTAGTACCTGCCTTTCGGCATGGATGCATCATATTTTGGGCAACCTGAGATAAGAGCCCCCATATCTAGTTCGCCCTCTTTAATGAATCGAGGTAAATCAGACAAATCATGCTGCCCATCCGCATCAACTTGCAAGGCATGGCTATAGCCCATGTCATAAAGCTTTCTGAAACCCGCTTTAACCGCCGCTCCTTTGCCGCCATTTGTTTTTAAGCGAATTAAGCTGACTTGATCTGGGTATTTATTAGCCAATAAAACTAATGCATTGCGGCAGGCGCTATCACTTCCATCGTCAACTAATAAAACAGGGTATTCGTAGTTAAGAACACCCAACAATGTGTGCTCAATCGCTTCTTCATGGTTATAGACAGGGATTAATATTGCGGGCTTAAACGCTTTAGTTTTATTCAAAACAAATACGCCCACTTGAACATAGCTCGCTCTCTGATTCGTACTTGAAAAGGAGTACTTTTTTAACCTTGTTATATTCTAAATTTATGCTGAAGCGACTACCTGGGCGAATAATAGAAACAAACTTAATGGCCTCCAAACGTTTAAAGCAACCCTCAATCGACAGCATTTCCCTACCAAATTTTTCTGCCCAATACGTTTGGACAACTCCTGGCAGTATTGGAAAATCGTCAAAGTGGCCATCAAAGTACATCAAGTCAGCGGGTACGTAACACTTCAGTACAACAGACGATGGGCCGATTTCACTATTGTCTATAGTAGGCCATTTGACAGGCTGCTTATCAAACAACTTCTCCAGCGCATCCATAGGTAACTTCCCCTGAGTGTTATAAGGCATCTGCTCAACAAAACGCCAGCGTCGTGGTATGACCACTAATTCAAAGTCTTCTCGCAATTGGTTTTTAAGGCTATTTATAAGCATTTTTTTTCCTACAACTTGAAAATGCCGCTCGCCCAGTTCAGTTAACCGAACAACCACTGCCGTTTCTACACGCTTACGATTCAGTACAAGTGCTTTCACTTCTTTGATCCAATCACTTTTCAGCAGCAAACGTTCTATCGCTACCAACGAAACTCTTTTCCCTTCAACCTTAACAATTTCATCAACTCGGCCATTTAATTTAAATTTTTTATTTGCAGAAAAAACCACCAAATCTGATAATTGCATCGCTTCACTACTATCTAGGTAAGGTGCCGACACCACCAAAGCCCCTTCGGCACCTGGAGAAACATTGACCTTAGGCAATGCTTGCCATAAAGCATCTACACCAAGATCTTTCTGCGTCCTCCATGCAATAGCACCTGTTTCAGAACTGCCGTATATTTCTCTCACACAAGTTTTTAGGCTAGCAGCTGTATTGATACTATCTTCTAACAACAAGGGTGCCGCCGATGAAAAAACGTAACAACACTGCCCTTTCAGCTTACCCCAATCGACAACTGTTTTAATTCGAGCTAAATGAGATGGGCTGGAAATTAATGCATATGAAGGGCAAGCCTGTGCTGCATAAAAAACATTTTCAATATATTCGCAACTAAATCGCAAAAAAGGTTGGCCAGCACTCAATGGCCACAAGAGGCGAAAAATAATCCCATAAAAGTGCTGGTGCGACACTGTCGACAATATCAAGCAATCTCGCTGGCTTGGCCACTGAGCTTCGAGCGTTTCTATTTCTAACTCTAATTGCGCAAGCGTTTTTATAATTGGTTTTGGATCACCCGTTGAGCCTGATGTGTATATTTCTAGAGCTGGATAATTCCGCTTTACAACGGCCCACCTTAGTTCAGCAACGCCGTCCTCTTCATCATCATAAGGAGTTTTTTTTAAATCTAAACCTTTTGGGAAATGACCGATATAACCATCCACACAGTTCTTTAAGCGTTCCACCGTACTCGGAAGGTTATCCCCTGGTACGCACGCTGTTCTGCCCAATTGCCACAAAGCAAACAAGATCGCTAGAAACTCAAAGCTATCGTCATGATACACCGCCCAACGATCGCCTTCTCGTGCAGACAAAAAGTCAACCCATTCTTTCACACGATGCTTAAAATCTATGGCTGTGGCAGTCTCCCCCATCTGAAATGCAACATGATGATCTGCTGGCACCATCATCCAATTAGATAATGCAGTTAACCTTCCCGTATCATCCATTTTTCACCCTCTGACGCACCAACCACTCACCACCCGCCAAAACCCCCATTAGCAGATAAGAAATCAACCCGTTATAGAGCACCCATACTTCTTCTGACCCCCATAACGCAGTGTATGCGGCAACCGTTCCGTTTAACACAAAAAACATACTCCACGCTATGGTCACCTGACGCATATAAGCCATTGCCTTTTTAGACAAATGGGACTCTCGAAGGCGGGCCAATCGTTCTACAAAGCTCATCGAAGTAAACAAACTACTGGTGAATAAAACAAAAAATCCTGCGCTCACCATCACTGGGTAAAATTTTAACCCTACTTTTTCACCCCATAAAAAAACGATAGCGCTGACACATACCATTGTTGCCACCACCACATAACGCTCCCCTTGAGCATCTATCACCAACCACCTCATTGCCAACAGCGCCAAAAGGATAAGCAATAACCATTTAACATCGTAGTGATGCAACCCCCAATACACCATGAATGGGTAACAAACTGAAAGAACGATAACGACAAGCTTTAACACTCTTTAACACTCTTTAAATTATTTTTCGTTAAGTAAGCTATAAACTTGATCAACAATATCTTGAACCGTTCGTACTGTCTTAAAATCTTCAGGCTGAATTTTTTTGCCTGTCATTTTTCTAAGTTCTATCACCAAGTCAACCGCGTCAATACTGTCTATATCCAGCTCTTCATACAGGTTAGAGTCTAGAGTAATTAGCTCTTTATCCGTGTCAAACAGTTCCTCAAAAAGCAGTACTATTTTATTAAAAATCTCTTCTTTACTCTTCATCGTAGACACTCTCTTAGTTCACTCTATTTGATGCAACCAGTGCAACCAATGTGTTAACACTCGCAAAGTGCTGCCGGGTAGCCTCTGAGTCTGACTCAAGCTTAATACCATATGTCTTTTGTAGCATGAGGCCAATTTCTAGTGCATCAATAGAGTCCAGCCCCAGCCCTTCCACAAACAACGGTGCATCATCAGTAATATCTTCGATATCAATATCTTCTAAATCCAAACACTCAATAATCATTTTTTTTATTTCTGTATGTAGCTCACTCATTTACTGCAACCTCGTTATTAAAATACTCTGTTAAATCTTTTGTTAGTGCCCTTGAACCTTTAATTGGGTGTATCTCATGCAAATAAGGGGCAATTTTTATCGCTTCTTTTATGATGATTTTATAATGCATCGCTTTGGCTGGAATTTGGTACCAACGATCACTTTTTGTCAATGTGGCAGGCACACAACTAATGGTGACTGGGGTGATATCAACACACGAGCGAATGGCTATGTTCGCAGCGCCTCTTTTAAGTTTTATCTCTTCCATAGGTGCCGTTCTGGTTCCCTCCGGGAAAATGATCAGTGCATGCCCCTTATCGAAGGCATCTGTTGCGGCAACAATCACCCCCCCTTCATTACCATCATTCACTATGTACCCTGCCGTCTTAATCGGCCCCCTCATAAAAGGGTTCTTTAACAACCCTGACTTTATAATACAATTTGCGTTTGGAACCAATGAAATCAAAAAGACGACATCAAGCAAGGAGGGATGGTTAGCTAAAATAAGCTTGGCTTCTTTTAACCTCTCAATATCTCTAACAGAATACGTTAAAACACCTAACATTTTCATCATTCGAATAAACACACGAAAAGAGTGGTGAATAAACTTCTGCCCTCTCTTTGCACGCATATCCTCATTACCCGGTAATACATAAATAATAGGCACAACGATAAGGGGGATTAAAATACCGCCAACACCAAAAATAAAAAAACTAAATACTGTCGCTAACCAACGTACCCCATATGAAATCTTAGCTAAAACCATTAATGAGCAGCCTTCTTTATCACCCAAGCAGCCCCATTTGACTTAGAGACCATTTCTGATGTCACCCCTGTCAGTAAGCTAAGAAAATCCAATGAGTCAACCTCACTATTACTCTCCATTCCAGTTGGCTTGCTATGAACTTGTTCAAACAAATAAGACTCACCCTGTGAACGGCTTAAAACCACGGCAATCGCATAAGGAAAAGAAGGACCGGAACTATAAGGTCGGTATAACTCTGGCAAAGGCATATCATAAATAACACACAGCACCCTCTCCGCTGTTTGTAATTGACCGACCGACTCAATTAACGAATTAACAACCAAATCATCCACCGCTGAGATAGCCGTTACATTAGATGTGTTTTTACAAAATATAGTATAAAGCCCTGCAACTGCGTTATGAACCGCTAAGCTAAAACCTTTTGGTGACATCGGCTCATCTCTCCCCATCTCCTCCAATAATGACAACGTTAAACCAGTGTCTCCATGCCTTGAAGAAAAAACACTAGGGATACACTCCTCTTCTTCCACCCCTAAGGCTAATACTGCTTCTACAGCAGACTTACCCAATGTATTAAGCCGCCTCCGTAACAAAGGAGGCATTTGTTTTAGCGAGTCTTTCTCAAATGATTGAGCAATCGGGTACCGGTTTAGCAGCCAGCTCTTCCAATCTTCTTCTTTTGCAAGACCAGGGGCTATTGCCACCCATGATTCGACGTTAAACGTAAGCACTAAAGTTCATCCTTGTTTACAAATTCTAAAAATAAATAGAAACTTACTTCATTTAAAAAAGCTTCCCGTACTAACTACGTTAATATCTTGTCAATTATAACAAAGGTTCGGTTTTTGCACCTGACAAAAATACACACTATAATGATGCTGAAACAAATGACATTTCATAATCACGGAGCTATACCACCACATGAAGTTTATAACAATTGTACTCTCTCTTTCATTTGCCCTAATAACAGCACCAGCTCATAGCCGCGACACTGCATTAATGCTACCTATACAAGATGCATTAGAAACCTCTACATTCAAAAATGCGTTGGACCCGTCAATAAAATTATACTTCGGCAAACAGTCACACCCTCGAGCTGTTAAATCATTAGGTACATTCCCTACAAACAATAAAACAAATGCCTTTAATAAAAGTGATGAAGCGGCTTGCCAATGGGTATTTCTATCCGGCTTATTAGCCCTTCAAAACCGTGCTAAGAGAGAAGGTGGAAATGCTGTCGTTAACATTTCAAGCTATTACAAAAAGAAAACGGCTAGCAGTAAAACAAAGTTCGAATGTCATGCTGGTGCGTTTATAGCGGGTGTAGCACTCATTGGCAAAGTCGTAAAAGTTGCCAAATAGTCCTTTTCATAAAGCAGAATTACAATTATGGCTAGCACACGTTGAGGATAATACATACCTCTTAGAACAAGAAACGATAAAGCTTCTCAGTTTATCTGAGAAGCAGCAGCTAATCGCAATAAAAAGCATTAAAAGAAAGCGTGAATTTTTACTAAGCCGCGCATTAATGCGTCATGCACTCACTCAGCAATACGGTTTAGCAATGAGTGAATGGACGTTCGTTTATAAAAAAGGCGTTGCTCCTTGCATTATCAATACCCCCCCTGGCACGTATTGCAGCCTCACTCACAGTGATGGGGTTATTTGCTTTGTTACTTCACGCTTTCCCATTGGAGTAGACATAGAAAACACCTCTAAAAAACGGCGTTTCTTTGAGTTAGCCAGCGGGTTTATGAATGATGTAGAAATCAAACACTTCCACAAATTTAAAGCTGAGGGTGCAAAGGAGTTTTTTTATCGAACTTGGTGTGCGAAAGAAGCTCTTTATAAAGCAAGCGGAGAAAACCAATCTGCTCAAAATAAAGACTCATCAATACTCCACTACCTAAACAACCATTCAGACTGGCAACTATTGGAGCTTAACCTAGATCAATTCTTGTTGGCCATTGCTACGCATGAAAAGTCGCCATTAATTACTAAAAAATGGCTTCCAGTAAAAAGCACGGCTTAGACAATTAAGTGAGCAAATATAAACCCATTGTCATCATGGGGATCCATTACCTACCAGGTGGTAAAATTCAACAAGTCACAAAAATCAACGAGAATGCATCGCTAGTATTTTAAAAAGTTTTCTCGATAGTATTTCAACTCATCAATGGA
>ERZ1027208.408-NODE-408-length-17177-cov-20.812171_pt1 | contig 17177 bp, 18 predicted proteins | sample MGYA00520867_ERZ1027208 | MGnify/ENA primary metagenome ERZ1027208 (study PRJEB33311, sample SAMEA4378413) | marine metagenome | biome: Marine biome; feature: Fjord; material: Water | collected 2014-07-20T08:00:00Z/2014-07-... | depth 75 m ...
TTATTATTTAATGGATAATCAGCAATAAATGTGATATGTTGGTTTTTATCTGTTATAGCAATTACTTTTTCAATTAATTTCATTAATTTTTTAGTCAATAAAAACAATACGGTTTTTTATGCTGTTTTGGTGCTGCTGTTTGTTTTTATAGGTATGGAAATTTATGATATTTATAAAATATCCGAACCAATAGGTGCTGCTTTTTATTACTTATACAATCACCCGTATTTAGTCCTTTTACCGTTATTGCTTCTAGCGACATTATATTCAATACTATTTAAATATATAAAAAACGGATTTTATTTAGACGATGCTGTTTCTAAAAAAATAAAAGAAGTCAACGCAACAGATTTATCTTGGATGAACCGTTTTGGAAGCGTTGCCCCATTTATAAAAAACGATGTAAAACTAATTTGGAGAAATGCAAGGCCAAAACAAGTGATGTTTATGTCTTTTATTTTTCTTTTCTACGGATTAATGTTTTACACACAAGATGTTTATAAACAAATGCCAGCGCTTTTGGCTTTTGCATCAATGTTTATAACAGGAGGATTTTTAATGACTTTTGGACAGTTGGTTCCTTCTTGGGATAGTGAATATTATAAAATGTTAATGAGTCAAAATATACCTTACAAAACATACCTGGAATCAAAATGGTATTTAATGGTCTTTGCTGTAGGATTGTCATTTATTTTAAGCACGCCATACATTTACTTCGGATGGGATATTTTTGGAATGATTGCAGCAGGAGCTTTGTTTAACATTGGTTTAAATTCATTTTTAACTTTATTTGGAGGTGCATTAAATAGAGTGCCAATAGAACTTAATGTAAAGGCAAAAGCTTTTAGTAATACCAACGGGTTTAACCCAACACAATTACTTATCGGATTGCCAAAGTTCTTATTACCAATGGGATTGTTTTATATTCCCTACAAGCTTATTAATTTCAATGCAGGACTTATTGTTTTGGCTTTAAGCGGTGTTTTAGGTATTGTATTTAGAAATTATATTTTCAAAAAAATAGAAGAAGTTTACCAAAAGGGAAAATATAAAACCATCGCAGCATACTCAGAAAAAAACTAATCAACATTTAAAAGCAACACAATGATAACGACATCAAATCTTTCAAAAAAATATAACGATACAACAGTTCTAAATATTGAAAATCTAGAAATACCAAAAGGACAAAGCTTTGGTTTGGTTGGTAATAATGGCGCTGGAAAAACAACGTATTTTAGTTTGCTTTTAGATTTAATACAGCCAACAACTGGTCATATTGAAAACAACGGTGTTTTGGTTCATGAAAGTGAAGATTGGAAACCATTCACTTCTTCTTTTATAGATGAAAGTTTCTTAATCGGTTATTTAACAGCTGAAGAGTATTTTTACTTTATTGGAGAGTTGCGCGGACAAAACAAAAGTGATGTTGATGGCCTTTTATCCCAATTTGCAGACTTTTTTCACGATGAAATTCTTAATAAGAAAAAGTATTTAAGAGATTTAAGTAAAGGAAATCAGAAAAAAGCAGGTATTGTAGCTGCTTTAATTGGAAACCCAGAAGTCATTATTTTAGATGAACCTTTTGCAAATCTCGATCCAACAACTCAAATACGCTTAAAGCAAATCATTAAAGATTTAGCAGAAACAAAAGGCGTAACCGTGTTAATTTCAAGTCACGATTTATTGCACGTAACAGATGTTTGCGAACGTATTGTGGTATTGGAAAAAGGAGAAGTTGTAAAAGATTTAGCAACAAGTACAGCGACTTTAAAAGAACTTGAAGCTCATTTTTCTGGTATGGCAGAAGTATAAAACAAGTCTATTTTTTAGCTAAATACAAAAAGATGCTTATTTTTACGTGCTTATGCAATGGTTACATAATATTTGCATAAGAATAAAGTTATGTATTACACAAATACAACTACGTTGAAAATAGCACTAAAATCTATATTACTAACAGCAGTTGCAACACTATTAATTACTAGTTGTTCTCGAAAAAAAGACAGCTTTATTAGTAGAAATTTTCACGCTGTAAATACCGAATACAATACATTGTTCAATGGCTACAATGCTTTAGAACAAGGTAGAGCCTCACTTAATGAATCTTATCAAGATAACTATTGGGATATTTTACCAATAGAACGTATGCAAATTGAAGAGGAAATAGTTTTACCTGGACAATCTAAAAATGCAAACTTTACAACTGCCGAAGAAAAAGCCGTAAAAGCGATTCAGAAACACGGTATGAATATTAAAGGCAAAGAAAAAAACCCACAAATAGACGAAGCATATTTACTGTTGGGTAAAGCACGGTATTTCGATCAGCGTTTTATTCCAGCATTAGAAGCTTTTAATTACATTTTATACAAGTATCCGGCAAGTAGTAACATAAACCAAGCAAAAGTTTGGCGTGAAAAAACCAACATTCGTTTAGAAAATGACGAGTTGGCTATTAAAAATTTAAAACGCCTTTTAGAACAAGAAGAATTAGAAGACCAAGACCTAGCCGATGCTACCTCAATGTTAGCCCAAGCATATATAAACACACAATCTTTAGATAGTGCTTTAACTCAAATTGTTGTTGCTGCCAAAGCCACAAAAAAGAATAACGAAAAAGGAAGATATTACTTTATACAAGGGCAATTATATAACAAGTTAAAAGACAAAGACAGTGCAAATATTGCTTTTGACGAGGTTATAGATTTAAATCGAAAAATTCCAAGAAAATACTTAATAAGTGCTCAAGTTGAAAAAGCAAAGAATTTCAATTTTGAAAGTGGAGACAAAGTCGCTTTTTTAGAACATCTAAATAAATTGGCTAAAGACAGGGAAAACAGACCGTTTTTAGATCAAATTTATCATCAAATAGGTGAATATCATTTAAATCAAAGTTCAGATTCTTTAGCTATTGCTTTTTATAATAAATCGCTTCGCACAAACTCACGAGACAAAATTCTAGTAGCCAAAAACTATGAAACACTTGGCGATATGAATTTTGACAATAACGAATACAGAATAGCAGGAGCATATTACGATAGTACAATGCTTAGTATGGTAGAGAATAGCAAACCTTTTAGAACAATAAAAAGGAAAAGAGAAAACCTAGACGATGTTATTTATTACGAAGGTGTTGCCGAGGTAAACGATAGTATTTTAAGTTTGGTGGCTATGACAGATGTTGAAAGGTTAAATTACTTTCAAGATTATACTACTAAATTAAAAGCAGCTGCCGAAGCAGAAAAAGAAAGATTGGCAATAGAAGAACAGAAAAAAGGATTGGCATTAAACAACGCTGGAAATTCAAATTCCGGAAATATTGTAAAGCCTCGTGGCGGAACACCTAATGCAGCTTCATCTTTCTATTTTTATAATGATCAAACCTTAGCTTATGGTAAAAATGAGTTTGTAAGAATTTGGGGCGATCGCGAATTAAAAGATAATTGGCGTTGGTCGAGCAATAAATCTTCAACAGGTGGTGCTACAGCTCTAGCAAATAGCGAATTGGATTCAGATTTAAATGAAGAACTATTTGATCCAGAATTTTATATATCTCAAATTCCAATAGAACAAACCGCAATAGACAGCATTGCAAAGGATAGAAATTTTGCCTATTATCAATTAGGGTTGATTTATAAAGAAAAGTTTAAGGAATACGAACTCTCTAAAGGTAAATTTCAAAACTTATTAGAAAGCAATCCAGAAGAGCGTTTAATATTGCCTTCAAGATATAATTTATTTAAAATTTACGAATTATTAGGCGAGAATGATGAAGCTTCAATAGCCAAAAATGAAATTGTTTCAAAGTATCCAGACTCGCGTTATGCAACTATTTTAAGCAATCCTGAACTAGCTTTAGCAAAAGATGAAAGTAGCCCAGAAAGTTTATATGAAAACACGTATAAACTATTCGAGGAGCAAAAATTCATTGAAGTAATATCAAAAAGTGAAGACTACATCACAGCGTTTGATGGTGATGCAATTGTGCCTAAATTTGAATTGTTAAAAGCTTTTGCAAAGGGAAGATTATATGGTTACGAAGCTTATGAAAAAGCGATAAATGATGTAGCTGTAAATTATGCAAACACAACCGAAGGCATACAGGCGCAAAGTATATTAGATAAAGCATTGGTAGCTTTAAAAAACACAGAATTCACAGATGATAATGATGGAGATAGTTTTAAAGTGGTGTATCAATTTACAAATCCAGTGGAAAATGAAATCGATGACTTTGTAAAAATATTAGACAGCGTTATCGAAAACATTGAATATTACAAATTAACATCTTCAGTAGATGTTTACAATAAAGACACAGATTTTGTTGTAGTACACGGTTTAAAAAGTATCCAAGGTGCTAAAGGTTTCGGGCAAATATTAAAGGAAGAAGATAGAAATAAAATTACAAAACCTTACTTCGCCATCTCGTCACCAAACTATAGAATAGTTCAAATTCATAAGAATTTAGACACATATTTAATAAACGAATAATAGCAAAACCCCTTAAATAAATTAAAAGTATTATGTTTTCCGATAACAAGAAAAATAGACAAGAAGAATACACATCTATTCAAAACATTATAGCAAAAGGAACAAAAATAGTTGGAGATTTCTATAGTGAAGGCGATCTAAGAGTAGATGGTTTAATCGAAGGTAATGTAAAAACACAAGGAAAAGTGGTCGTTGGAAAAACAGGAGAAATTAATGGCACTTTAGAAAGTAGCAACGCACATTTTGAAGGTAAATTCTCAGGAAAATTAACGCTAACAGAAACACTTACCTTAAAAGCATCAGCACATATTGATGGTGAAGTAATAACGCAAAAATTAGCAGTAGAGCCAGGTGCAACATTTAATGTATCTTCTTGTATTATGACCAATAATTTAAAAGATATTAAAGGTGACTCAAAAGCCCAAAAAACAGCTTAATAATTACGTTAAATTTTCTGGTATTGCTTTTCAAATGATCGCAATTATTTGTCTATTTGCTTTCTTTGGGGTTTGGCTTGACGGGAAATTCCCAAACGAATTTAGTGCATACACTTTAATTTTTTCGCTTCTAGGTGTTGCATTGGCAATGTATTTTGTCATTAAGCAGGTAACCAATATGAATAAAGACCAATAAATGAAAAAAAAACTACAATCATTCTTACTTGTTTTAATTCCCTTTACCCTTATCTTATTTGGCATTCAGTATTTTGCTGTAGCGCATTTAAAACAGACAACAACTTTTTTTTATAGTACTTGGAGTATTTACATATTTCATTTTTTTGCAACCTTACTAATTTATCTTTTTATAGTATTTGTGAAAAAAACCTTTTCAGACAAAACGGGTTTTGCTTTTATGGCTTGTGGTTTATTAAAGATGATGGCTTCAATTATATTTCTTTTACCACTTATTCTCAATAAGGAACAGTCTGCTTTAAATGATGTTATTGCGTTCTTTATCCCTTACTTTTTATACCTCTTATTAGAGACTGTTTACACAGTAAAAATGCTTAATAACAAATAGGTTTTTTCTAGTCAAAATATAGTAGTTCAAAATCTTATATTTTTTTTTTGGCGAATAACTTTAAAATATTAATTAAAACCGTACATTTGCACCGAATTTTTAGGACGATAATTTTTTATTAAAAAAGGTATGGTGATAGCAAAAAAATCTATCAAATTAATCACAATATTAGTTTTTGCTTTGCTTCCGTTTTTTGCAATAGCATCAGATGGTGGTAAAAGCGACGAAAATAAAGAATTCAACGCAAGTGAATTAATCAACGATCACATTGGTGATTCTCATGAATTTCATATTGCCGATTGGAACGGTCACCCAATCACTTTTTATCTTCCGGTAATTTTATGGACAGATAATGGTTTAACTGTTTTCTCTTCTTCTAAATTCCATCACGATAATTCTGGAGAGCATTTAGTGGAGGCTAACGGACAAGAATTTGTTAGACACAACGAGATTATTTATTATGCAGATAAATACGAAACACTTAAAGAAGAAGAAAAAGGAGCATTCAACTTTGGAGTAAGACCTTTAGATTTTTCAATTACTAAATTGGTGTTCTCTATGCTAATGTCAGCTTTAATCATTTTATTGTTGTTTTCGGCAGTTGCCCGATCATATAAAAAGAACAATAAAGCGCCAAAAGGATTAGCTGGTTTTATGGAGCCATTAGTAACTTTTGTAAGAGACGATATTGCTATTCCTAATATTGGAGAGAAAAAATATGCTAAATATATGCCATACTTATTAACCATATTCTTTTTTATTTGGATTAACAACTTAATAGGATTAATACCGTTTTTTCCATTTAGTTCAAACTTAACAGGAAACATATTTTTTACATTCGTGTTATCTTTCATCACTTTTTTAATCACATCTTTTAGTGGAAACAAAGATTACTGGAAGCACATATTAACGCCACCAGTGCCAAAAGCATTATATCCTATTATGGTGCCTATTGAAATCATTGGTATTTTTACAAAACCATTTGCATTAATGATACGTTTATTCGCAAACATAACTGCGGGTCACATTATTATATTAAGTTTAATATCTCTTATTTTTATATTTAAAAGCGTGTTTATTGCGCCAGTTTCTGGAGCATTCGTTTTATTTATGAGTGTATTAGAGATGTTGGTTGCTGCTTTACAAGCGTATGTGTTTACCTTGTTATCAGCATTGTTTATTGGTCAAGCTGTAGCAGAGCACGACCACGATCATGCTCATGATGAACATGGTCACGAAGTTTCTGACGCAGAAGACGTGAGAGGAGATTTCATTTAACAAGAGTTTTTTAATTATTAACTAAATAAATTTTATTATTATGGTATTAGCTGGAATCGGTGCTGGATTAGCTGCAATTGGAGCAGGAATCGGTATTGGAAAAATTGGTGGATCTGCAATGGATGCTATTGCACGTCAACCAGAAGCTACTTCAAAAATTCAAACTGCAATGATTATTGCTGCTGCACTTATTGAAGGTGTTGCACTTTTCGCAGTGGTAGTTGCTTTAATCGCAAAGTAATTTTTGAAAAGAGATTAAATTTTCCCGAAACGGTTGGTTTCGGGAAAATTTTAAATTAAAAAATAATTAAATAAAAATATAGATATGAACTTTACTGCACCAGAAAGTTTGATTTTTTGGACTACGATAATATTCGTCGTATTCTTTTTCTTATTAAAAAAGTTTGCTTGGAAACCTATTTTAGGAGCCGTTAAGAGCAGAGAAGAGTCTATTAATAATGCGTTAGATGCTGCTGAAAAAGCAAAAAGAGAAATGCAAAATCTTAAAGCAGATAACGAAAAACTTTTAAATGAAGCACGTGCAGAACGTGAAACGATGTTAAAAGAAGCGCGCGAGATCAAAACTAAAATGATTTCAGATGCTAAAGAAGAAGCTCAATCTCAAGCAAACAAAATGATTGCTCAAGCACAAGAAGCTATCGAGAGCGAGAAAAAAGCAGCAATGGCAGAACTTAAAAGTCACGTTGCAGGTTTGTCTTTAGACATTGCAGAAAAAGTAGTACGTCAAGAATTATCTAACAAAGACAAACAACTAGCATTAGTAGAGTCTATGTTAGGTGAAGCAAAACTTAACTAATATAAAATGGCAGGAGCAAGAGCAGCAATACGTTACGCAAAAGCAGTTTTAAGCTTAGCAACAGATCAAAATTCCGCAGATGCTGTGAATAATGATATGAAGCTAATAGCAAACACTAGTGCACAAAGTAAAGACTTGAGCGATATGCTTCAAAGTCCTGTGGTAAGTTCTTCAATTAAAAAAGCAACATTGTTAGAGGTTTTTAAAAACACTAACGTGTTAACAGCTAATTTAATTAACACATTGGTTACAAATAAAAGAATAGCTATTTTAGAAACAGTAGCTTTAAAGTATTCTGAATTATTTGATAAACTAAGAGGAACACAAGTTGCTACAGTAACAACTGCAGTACCATTAACAGACGATTTAAAAGTAAAGGTTTTAGCTAAAGTTAAGGAACTTACAGGAAAAGAAGCTGAGGTAGAAAACATTATAGATGAAAACATTATTGGTGGTTTCATTTTACGTGTAGGAGATGTGCAATACAACGCAAGTATTTCAAATCAACTAGGCAAATTAAAAAGAGAATTCACATTAAACTAAGATATTTATATCTAAATAAATAATAAGATGGCAGAAGTAAAACCAGCTGAAGTATCAGCAATCTTAAAACAACAACTTTCAGGTTTTGAAGCAAGCGCTTCATTAGACGAAGTAGGAACAGTATTAACTGTAGGTGATGGTATCGTACGTGCTTACGGATTAGCTAATGCTCAGTATGGAGAATTAGTAGAATTCGATGGTGGTTTAGAAGGTATTGTACTTAACCTTGAAGAAGATAATGTAGGTATTGTACTTTTAGGAACTTCAGTAGGAGTTAGAGAAGGATCTACTGTAAAACGTACTAATCGTATTGCTTCTATTAAAGTAGGAGAAGGTATTGTTGGTCGTGTTGTAGATACTTTAGGAAACCCTATTGATGGTAAAGGACCAATAGCTGGAACAACTTATGAAATGCCTTTAGAGCGTAAAGCACCTGGAGTTATCTATAGAGAGCCAGTAACTGAGCCATTACAAACAGGAATTAAAGCTATTGATGCTATGATCCCAGTTGGTAGAGGACAACGTGAATTGGTTATTGGAGATAGACAAACTGGAAAAACAGCTGTTTGTATTGATGCAATCTTAAATCAAAAAGAATTTTACGATGCAGGTGAGCCTGTATATTGTATATATGTTGCTGTTGGTCAAAAGGCTTCAACAGTAGCTTTAATTGCTAAAAATTTAGAAGAAAAAGGCGCTTTAGCCTACACAACAATAGTAGCTGCAAACGCATCAGATCCTGCTGCAATGCAAGTTTATGCACCTTTTACAGGAGCATCTATTGGTGAGTATTTTAGAGATACTGGTAGACCTGCATTAATTGTTTTTGATGATTTATCAAAACAAGCAGTAGCTTACCGTGAGGTATCCTTATTATTACGTCGTCCACCAGGACGTGAGGCGTATCCAGGTGATGTATTTTATCTTCACTCTCGTTTATTAGAACGTTCTGCAAAAATCATCAACAATGATGCTATTGCACAAGGAATGAATGATCTTCCAGATTCAATTAAAGGCATCGTAAAAGGTGGTGGTTCTTTAACTGCTTTACCAATTATTGAAACACAAGCGGGTGACGTTTCTGCATATATTCCAACTAACGTGATTTCTATTACAGATGGACAAATCTTCTTAGATGGAGATTTATTCAACTCTGGTGTACGTCCGGCAATTAACGTAGGTATTTCTGTATCTCGTGTTGGTGGTAACGCACAAATAAAATCAATGAAAAAAGTATCTGGTACATTAAAATTAGATCAAGCACAATACCGTGAGCTAGAAGCTTTCGCTAAGTTTGGTTCAGATTTAGATGCAGTTACTTTAAATGTAATTGAAAAAGGAAAACGTAATGTAGAGATCTTAAAGCAAGGTCAAAACGATCCGTTTACTGTTGAAGATCAAGTAGCGATTATTTATGCTGGATCTAAAAACTTATTAAAAGATGTGCCGGTGAATAAAGTAAAAGAATTTGAAAGAGATTTCATCGAGTTCTTAAACGCTAAGCATAGAGATGTTTTAGATACTTTAAAAGCAGGTAAATTAACTGACGAGGTTACAGATACTTTAATTACAGTATCAAAAGATCTTTCAGCAAAATATAAAGCTTAATTATTTTTTCTGCGAAAGCAAGAATCTCATAATTTAAAGAATGGCAAATTTAAAAGAAATACGTAACAGAATATCATCAGTATCTTCAACGATGCAAATTACCAGTGCTATGAAAATGGTATCTGCTGCAAAGTTAAAGAAAGCACAAGATGCTATTACAGCAATGCGTCCTTATGCAGATAAGTTAACAGAGCTTTTACAAAGCCTTAGTGCAACTTTAGATGCAGATTCTGGAAGTAAATTCGCTGATCAACGTGAAGTAAAAAAAGTATTGATAGTGGCTATTACCTCTAATAGAGGTTTGTGTGGTGCTTTTAATTCAAACATTATCAAGCAAACTCAAAACCTAATAGGTAATGTTTATGCTGGTAAAAACGTTTCTGTTTTAGCAATAGGTAAAAAAGCTAATGATGCATTTTCTAAACAAAAACTAGTTATAGCTAACCATAGCGAAATTTTTGATGACTTAACATTTGATAACGTAGCCAACATAGCTGAAATGTTGATGGATAAGTTTAATACAGGTGAGTTTGATAAAATTGAAATTGTTTATAACAAGTTCAAAAATGCGGCAACTCAAATTGTAATGACTGAACAATTTTTACCAATTGTACCTGTTGAACAAGATGAAAATGTAAACTTAGATTATCTTTTTGAACCATCAAAGATTGAAATAGTTGAACAATTAATACCAAAATCTTTAAAAACACAATTGTATAAAGGTATTAGAGATTCCTTTGCTAGTGAGCACGGTGCACGTATGACAGCAATGCATAAAGCAACCGATAATGCTACAGAGTTAAGAGATCAACTTAAATTAACTTATAATAAAGCACGTCAAGCATCAATTACTAATGAGATATTAGAAATTGTTGGTGGTGCAGAAGCTTTAAATAACTAAACAAAATTCTCTTTTCTTATAAAAAGATTATATAATAAATAAAAGCCTTACTTAATCAGTAAGGCTTTTTTATATAGTAACTTTTGATTTTATATCTTTAATGAACTTAAATGCGATATAAATGAAGCTCTTAAAAATTATTAAAACATTATTTTTTTTATTCATTTCAGTAAGTTTTTTTCAATGTTCCAGTGGGCAAAAATTACAAGATACAGCTCCTTTTAAAGCAAAGGATGTTTATTTTCAAAGCTGGGTAGCAGGTATTAAAGGAGGAGGTTCCGGCATTAATATTTTTATACCAATAACGTTTCAACAAGAAAAAGTTGTTTTAGATAGTGTTTATTTTAGAGGGAAAGTGGCTAAATTAGAGGCAGATATAAAAAACAATTTATTTATTGGTCGGTTTCAAGGAGAAACAAATCAGCAGAAGGACTTGATTATGAGTGGTGATTCAAAAGATGAATATGCTAATCGACTTCCTGATAAGGAAAATACGTTTCCATTTCAACTTAATTCAACTGATTGTGTTGTCAGTTATATTGAAAATGATATAATAAAGTATTTTAAAATAGATAATATAGTAGAAAAACAAGCACAATATTTTCCAAGTGCTCCAAAACATTAGCAAAACAAATATTGAATATTTACGTTTAACAATTCCCCAGGTTTACTAAATACTTATTATTATGAAATTTTTAAAACAAACATTAACCTTATTATTGTTGTGCTTTATTGTAAGCACTACAATACAATGTTCAGGCTCAAAGAGAGCACATAAATTTAAGGTTGAAGAACAATCGCCTTTAAACTATACTCGGCCATATTTTCAAGAATGGATGGCTCCAATTAAACTTGAAACCTCTGGAGCTAATATTTTTTTACCAAACTTAACAGCCAAGAATAAAGCAGTTATAGACAGTGTTTTCTTCAGACAGATGATGGGTAAATTAGATAAAGGAAGAGCATTATATTCGGCTGTGCTAATAAGGGTTCATCCTGATGACAAACAAAAAAGAGCAAATGAGTTCCCTTTTGATTTAAGACCAAACGAATGCGTGGTTAGTTATATTGAAAACGAAGAGACTAAATACTTTTTAATAGATAATATTGCAGAAAGAGCTGGAGAATATTATCCAGAAGGACCACCAAAAGACTTAAACTAAAACCTTTTTTAGGTCTTAATAATTCTATACATTTAGCATTATATATTTACTATAACATTGAGCATTCTAAAAAAGTTCTTTAAAGACACAATTATTTACGGCTTAGCTACGGTTTTGCCTCGTCTTATGAACTTTGTTTTAGTTCCACTGCATACAGATAAGCTAGAAACCAACAGCTATTCTGATAATACTACATTTTATGTTTATGCAGCATTTTTCAATGTATTACTAACTTATGGTATGGAAACGGCTTTTTTTAGGTTTTTTAGTAAATCTGAAGAAAAAGACAAGGTGTTTTCAACTGCTTTTATAAGTTTAGTAGTAACTACAATCTCATTTCTTATTTTGGTTTTAATTTTTAATTCACAACTTTCAAATTGGATAGGAATAGATCAAACCTATTTTAATTTGTTAATTGGTGTTTTGGTTTTAGACGCACTGGTTGTTGCTCCTTTTGCTTATTTAAGGGCGACAGGGCGACCAATAAAATTCACAGGCATTAAAATCGTAAACATTTTAATCTATGTAGCTTTAAACTTCTTCTTTCTTTGGGCAATTCCTAAGTTCGGAATTCATTTTCCAGGTTATGATAAATCAGATTTAGTAAAGTATATTTTCATTTCTAATTTAATTGCAAGTATTGTAACCTTCTTGCTTTTGTTACCATATTTCTTCAAAACAAAAATACAGTTTAGTAAAACTATTTTTAAGCAGCTTATAAATTATGGCTGGCCAATAATGATAGCAGGTTTGGCTTATGTAATTAATGAAAATTTTGATAAATGGATATTGCCCGATTTATTAGGGAAAGATATTAATGGAGCATATAGTGGTTGTTATAAAATAGCTGTATTTATGACCATTTTTATTCAGGCATTTAGATTAGGTGCAGAACCTTTTTTCTTCAATCATTCTAAAGAAAAAAATGCAAAACAAACCTACGCTTTAATTATGAAGTATTTTGTAATAGTAGGTAGTTTGATGTTGGTGTTTATTGTTTCGTATCTGGATGTTTTTAAATCTCTTATTGTAAGAGATCAAAGCTATTGGATTGCAATAGATATTGTTCCCATTGTGCTAGTTGCCAATTTATGCTTAGGAATTTATTTCAATTTAGCAATATGGTATAAGCTAACCGATAAAACCAGATACGGAATGTATTTGTCTATTGTTGGAGCCATAGTAACGATAGCATTTAACCTCTTGATGATAGAAAAAATAGGCTTTATCGCATCAGCTTGGGCAACATTAGCGGCTTATGGTTTAATGATGATGCTTTCTTATTATTTTGGTCAAAAATATTATCCTGTTCCATATAATCTAAAAAAGATAGTAGGTTATTTATTGTTAGCAATCGGCTTTTCCGTTATAGCATTAAAGACAAATGGTAATTATTACATTAACACTGCTATAGTTTTGTTATTTTTGATGATCGCGTTTATGCTAGAAAAAAAGGAGTTAAAACAATTATTAAAAAGATAGAATGACAATTAAAATTATAAATAAATCCAATCACGCTTTACCAAACTATGAAACCATTGCTTCTGCAGGAATGGATTTGCGAGCCAATATATCAGAGAGTATAACAATTCAGCCAATGGAACGCACTATTGTGCCAACAGGCTTGTTTTTAGAGCTTCCTATTGGCATTGAAGCACAAGTACGACCAAGAAGTGGTCTTGCGGCTAAAAAAGGAGTGACCGTGCTCAATGCGCCTGGAACTGTAGACGCTGATTATAGAGGCGAAGTTGGTGTGATTTTAATAAACCTTTCAAAAGAAGCTTTTGTTATAGAAAATGGTGAACGCATAGCACAATTGGTGATTGCAAAACACGAACGTGCAGATTGGCTAGAGGTTGAAACACTTTCAGAAACCTCACGTGGAGAAGGTGGTTTTGGAAGTACTGGAGTAAAATAAATAAACTTTATATGAGATATAGCTTCATAATTTTATTTTTACTAGGCAAATTTACTTTTGCGCAAGATAATTCAGAAAAAGTAGTATCTGTAGGTTATGATGCTTGTGAATGTATTGGTAAAATAGATACAGATTTAGATTATGAAGAAAAAAGCAAACAAATAAAAGAGTGTATAAAGTCCGCTAATATCTCTTATCAAATGCTAACAAAGCTAACTGCTGTTAATGAAAGATTGGAAGACACCATATCAAAGCCCAATAATGACAAGTTAATAGATTCAATAAATATAGAACAAAAGGAAATTAATATTACACTAGATTCAGATGAAGATTTAGATGAAATTGAAGACTATTTGATGGAGACTTGTGGCGATATGAAAAGTATTTATTTTTCAAACGATAAGAAAACCTCAAGAAAATCTGTTTCCAAAAAAGAAGAAGCTAGAGTATATTACAGTAAAGGCATTCAAGCCAGTCAAGATCAAGATTACGAGCTAGCAGTTGAGTATTATAAAAAAGCATTAGCAATAGATAAGAAATTCGCCTTTGCTTGGGATAATTTAGGAATAGCTTACAGAAAGCTGAATAAAAATGCTGAAGCAGTAGAAGCATATAAAAAATCTCTAAAAATAGATCCAAAAGGTAAAATGCCACTTATGAATATTGGTATAGCCTACGAAAGGCTTGGGCAGTATGATAATGCCATAAAATACTATGAGAAGTATAAAAAGCTTTACAAAAAAGACCCTGAAGGATACTATGGTTTAGGTAGAATGTATTTTGAAAAAAAAGATTATGAACCTGCCGTAGATTATATGATGCAAGCTTACTTATTATATATTGAAATTGATTCACCATACAAACAAGATGCAGCATCAAATTTAGGAATAATGTACAATGCATTAAAAGGTTTAGGCAAAGAAAGTATTTTTGTTGAAGCCGCTAAAAAGAATAAAATAAAATTACAAAATTAAATAATGAAAATAATAGTTCCAATGGCAGGTCGAGGTTCTCGTCTTCGCCCACATAGTTTAACCGTACCAAAACCCTTAATTCCAGTTGCAGGGCAACCTATTGTTCATCGCTTAGTAAAAGATATCGTAAAGGTTTTAAATCAGCCAATCGAAGAAATAGCTTTTGTTTTAGGAGATCCAGCTTGGTTTGGAGACGATGTGGTTTCAAGTTTAGAAGAGTTGGCAACAAGTTTAGGCGCAAAAGCTTCAATATACAGACAAGATCAACCATTAGGAACTGGCCACGCCATTATGAGTGCTAAAGATTCCCTTTCAGGACCAGCAGTAATTGCGTATGCAGATACTCTAATTCGTGCGGATTTTAATTTAGATCCAGAAGCAGATGCTGTAATTTGGGTAAAACAAGTAGACCAACCAGAAGCTTATGGCGTTGTAAAATTAAATGATAAAAAAGAAATAGTTGAGCTCGTTGAAAAACCAGAACAGTTTGTAAGCGATTTGGCAGTTATAGGTATTTATTATTTTAAAGATGTTGCTGTTTTAAAAGAAGAACTACAATATGTTTTGGATAACAATATTATTAATGGTGGAGAATACCAAATCAATGATGGTATTAAAGGGATGATGGCCAAAGGAAAAGTATTCAAAACTGGAGAAGTAAGTGAATGGATGGACTGCGGAAATAAAGCAGTAACACTAGAGACAAATACCAGAATGTTAGGCTTTTTAAAAGCAGATAATGAGGAGCAACTTATAGCGTCTTCTGTCAAGCAAAATCAATCTAAGATTATCGAACCTTGTTATATCGGTGAAAATGTAGTGCTTAAAAATACTACTGTTGGACCAAATGTTTCCATTGGAAACAACTGTACAATTGAAGACTCAACCGTTAAAAATAGCCTAATACAGAACAATACAAGTATAAAAAATGCTAATTTAGATGACGCTATGATTGGTAACCACGTAAAATACGATGGTAAATTCACTAAAATTAGCATTGGTGATTATTCAGTATTGGAATAGTATTTGCCTAACTAAATACTAATGAGAAATAAAATCTACATAATAATTATTTGTTTAGGGCTATTTTTAGTGCCTCAACTGAATTATGCGCAAGTAGATTTTAATCAAACGCCAGATGATGATTTAGGCAATGTTTCAGATGAATTTCAAGAATTGTTTTTTGAAGCTTTAAAACAAAAAGCCATTGAAAATTATGACAAAGCAGTAGATGCTTTGTTGAAGTGCATAGAAATAGACGATTCTAAATCTATTTTATATTTCGAGTTAGGAAAAAATTATAACCTGCTTAAAAATTTTGGTGCTGCTGAAGATGCTCTTAAAGAGGCCGTAAAAGAAGATCCAGATAACGAATGGTATCTAGACGAGCTTTACGAAACTTATGTGCAGCAAAAAGATTACAATAAAGCCATTAAAACCGTTAAGCAATTAGTAAGGTTCCATCCCGATTATAAAGAAGATTTAGCTTCAATTTATGTAAGCACTAAAAATTATAAAGAAGCTTTAAAAGTTTTAGATGATCTAGATGAAGAATTAGGCATTTCAGATTTAAGAGACCGATTAAGAAATCAAATTTATAATGCAACTGGTCGTAAAAAAGAACAAATTGAAAACCTGGAAAACCGTGTAGATAAAAATCCCGAAGACGAAGAAAATTATTTATCATTAATTTTTCGCTATAGTGAAAATAACGACAAAGAGAAAGCCTTTGAAACAGCAAAGAAGCTTTTAGAAATCAATCCAGAATCGCAATTAGTGCATTTAGCTTTATACAAATTTTACTTAGACGATAATGAGCCAGAAAAAGCCATAGAATCTATGAGAATTGTTTTAAACAGCAGTAAAATAAAACCCGAGGCAAAAGCTAAAGTTTTAGGGGATTTTGTAATGTTCGTTAGGGGAAATCCGCAATACGAAAAAGACTTGGTGGAAATAACAACTAGTGTTACAAAATCAGCAACGGATGGCAAAACGCTAATAGAAGTAGCACAGTATTATTTGTTAAAAGGCGACAAGAAAAAAGCTTTGGAATACTACTTGAAAGCCCAGAAGCTTGAATCGGACAATTTTGGATTGTTACGAAATATTCTACTTTTGCATATAGATTTAGATCAATTTACAGAAGCTGAAAATAAGAGCGCTGAAGCTTTGGAAAAATTTCCATCTCAATCGGTTTTATATCTTATTAATGGCGTTTCGTTAAATCGTTTAAACAAACCTAATGAAGCCATAAGTAGTTTAGAAATAGGCTTGGATTATGTTATTGATAATACTAAAATGGAAGCCGATTTCTATAAACAACTAAGCACGGCACATACAGCATTAAACAATTTTGAAAAGGCAAAAGCGTTTAGTGTTAAAGCTAAAAAGTTAGAACCCTTTCTCTTAAACACATCTGAACCTCACGACAAAACAGAAAGCTGAGGACTACGAGGATGGCGTCACAGAA
>ERZ1027208.409-NODE-409-length-17112-cov-22.656446_pt1 | contig 17112 bp, 17 predicted proteins | sample MGYA00520867_ERZ1027208 | MGnify/ENA primary metagenome ERZ1027208 (study PRJEB33311, sample SAMEA4378413) | marine metagenome | biome: Marine biome; feature: Fjord; material: Water | collected 2014-07-20T08:00:00Z/2014-07-... | depth 75 m ...
CGCGTCGGTCTCGGTTTTGACTTCGCCTCGTGTTCGGGGGGGTGAGATGTGTATAAGGGGCAGGGCGTAGTGCGTTAGGGGGTGTTAGTTGTGTTTTCCATTACTGATACCACTTGATTTCTGCCGTTGTCTTTCGCTTGGTAGGTGCCACTGTCAGCACGAGAGAATAAGCTGGCAATATTGTCTTTGCCGTCATCAAGGTGCAAGCAGCTAATGCCAATACTGGCGGTGACCGTTAGACCAGCAGGCTGAGCTTGTTCTATTTTTTTCCTAAGGGCTTCGGCTTTCACTTCAGCATCCGCAACATTGCAGTGAGGGAGTAGTAGAACAAATTCTTCGCCACCAAAACGGCAAGCGATATCTTCATTTCGACAGCTGTTTAATAGGGTGGAGCCAATCTCTTCCAGCACAATGTCGCCGGTTGCGTGGCCTTGGTTATCGTTGATGAGTTTGAAATGATCTAAGTCGACCACGAGCATGCTCAATTCATGTTGGTGCCGGTGTGCTTCCTTGATTGATTTAGGGCCGACTTCCATTAAGAAATGACGGTTAAACAATCCCGTTAGCTGATCTTTCATCGCCATTTCTTTGAAATGCTTTTGCTGCTTTTCTAACTCGTCGAGTAGTTTTTTGGTGGTGATGAGGTTTTGCGCTCTAACGACAAGTTCTTCTTGAATAATCGGCTTGGCAATATAATCGTTGGCGCCATTTTTAAGCAATTCAAGCCTTTGTTTGGGGGCGTTAATGGACGACATAGCGAGAATGGGTATTTTTTTGTTTTCATCGACACCGCGAATGGTTTTTACAACATCTAAACCCGTTCGCGAGCCTTTTAGAAAAATATCGGTAAGAATGAGGTCAAAGTCTTGTTGCTCAAATGTGTCTAAGGCATCTTGGGCGCTAGTAACGTGAGATATTTCGTGACCTTGTTGTTCTAAGCTAGCAATAACCAAAGCAGACTCTGACTTGCTGTCTTCAATGTATAAAATATTGCCAGACACATGCGGCTCAAAGACTTTTGCAAAGGCTTGGTTTGTTAGAAAGGTGGAAAATTTATTGAGTGAGTTTTTATGAAAAATCTCATTGGCACCGGCTCGCAACGCATTTTCTAATGTTGAACTGTTTTCGTTCGTGGTGATCATGACAATAGGTACGCTTTGGCTGTATCCTTCGATGCCCCGAATTTTTTGGCACAATTCTGTACCAGACGTGTCGGGCAATTCCATGGCAACGCAAATAAGGTCAAAACTGGAATACTCAACGAGCTCGCAAGCTTCTTTCCCAGTTTTGACAAACAAGGAGTTGCATTCGTGCTCTTCTAAAAATTTCTGGATAACCAGTTGGTAAACATTAGAGGGCTCTGCAACTAAAACTTTATAATTTTTCATTTATGTCAAAAATAAAATAGGGTTAGGTGGCGGCTAGTCATCGAATTTATACACTGCGCGTATGCCGCCCCACGCTAGAACTCTTTGTTTCAAGTTCTGCAGATTGTTGTTGTGTCTGTTCGGATAGCTCTTGGTTATCTTTGGCGATATTGGATGATGCCTCTCCAATAATTTCGCTAAAGCTAATGGTTTGAGAAGAGCTGTCTAACATTAGTTGGTGCGGCATGCTGTTCATTGCTGATTCCTTCCGTGATAGTTACTTATCATTGTTTTTATTATTTATCGGCTAAGGTTGAAGTATGTTTAATGTTACTCATTTTCCCATGTAAAAATGGCTGTCGCTCGTCTACCACCATCTGAGTACTCTAGCGAATCGCAGATCTGTCGAATCAGCTTAATACCTCGGCCGCTGTATTGTTCGTTATTGATAATTTCGGAGATAATGGCCTCTTCATTAAAACCATTGCCAGTATCTTGGATACGAATGCTTAACTCGCCACCCTTTTTAAGTGGGCGATGTGAAAAAATAAGTTTAATATCGCCAGTGGTTAGCGCATCTAAGCGATCGTGCTTTAACTCAAAGAATTTCGCAAAGCCATCGGGTGTGTTTTTTAATGCGGAGTCGAGACCAAGTAAGCCGTGATCCAGTGAGTTGATAAATAACTCAGTTACCACCAAAAAGATAGACTCACGATAGGGTAGCAAGCCTTGAATTTCCATTAACGAGTTCACCATTGTAGGCACAGGGTTCAACCGTTTTAACGTGTTGTAATCCATGGTAGATGAAAACTTCCAATTTGAAGGTTCCATGTCGATATGCTTGCTAACGTCTTCGTGAACATCCCATTTTTCATGATCAAAATCACAGGTTAAGCGGACTAACGTAATGTCATCTTGTTGACATTGAGCGCCTTGATGTTCTTCTAAAGATTTTAGAATAAGATCAAAACTAGAAATGCCCATAGGGCTTAAGCATTTTGTTACGCCATCAAAATCAAACGGCTCGCCAGCGGCATTTTCAGTCTCAATCACGCCGTCAGTAAACATAAAGAGCCGGTGCTGTGAGGTAACTTCTATATGATCTTGTTGAACATTAAGATCTTTGCTAGAGACAATGCCGAGCGGTAGATTTTTAGAAACGAGGGTCTTGATCGTGCATGTTTCTTTGTTAAACAGGAAGTGGTCGGGTAAGCCGCAAGTGATAATACTTAAATTATGATTCTCGCGATCCAAACAGACGGCTGTTGCTGCAAGAAACATATGCGCCGGCAGTAATCGATTTAGCTTGGTATTAATTTCTTCAATAATTTCACGAATGTCAAAGCCTTTTGAGGTCATGCCGTAAAAAATTTCAGAGGCAGGTGCTGCGGCAACCGATGCGGTGATACCGTGGCCGGTGAAATCACCCAGTAAAACATTTAATTTGTTTGCGGGGGTGTAAGACACCAATAAAAGGTCACCATTAAATAGTGCCATGGGTGACAGCATATGGCGAACATTAGGGCTTTCCATAAAGCCCGCCTTAACGATATTTTCGTATAATTCGGCGGCTGTTTCGTGTTCTCGGTCTTCTTCTTCTTTAAAAAGCTCAATTTCACGCTTTTGTTCTATTTGCTCGTTATAGAGCTGTTTAATTCGTAATAATGAGCGTGTTTTCGCAGATAAAATAGTGGCGTTAAACGGCTTTTTAATGAAGTCGTCTCCACCAATTTTTATGCACTCATCTAGGTATTTCTCGCTAGAGCCGCCGGTGACAAAAATAATGGGGATAAATTCATCGCCGAGTATTTTTCTGATAGCGCGTGTGGCACCAATGCCGTCAAGGATAGGCATCTCGACATCCATGAAGATAATGTCTGGGCGTTCGCTTTTGAACTGCTCAACGCCTTCTTCACCATTCTTCGCTGAACAAACCTCATAGCCAAGCTCTTCGAGCATATGGCTTAGCAGTAGGCGTTGAGACATACTGTCGTCAACAACAAGCGCCTTAGTAGCAGCGTTAGGCGCACTTTTTGGTTGTGTTATACCCATAAAATTAAAGCAACAGCTTTAAAGCTTAAGAAAGAGTGAATAGCTGGCCAAAGTTAGCAATTTCTAAAATCTTTTTGACTTCAGGTTTCGCGTTGATGATGGAGATAGATTCTTTGCTATCACCCATTTTGTTTTTCAGCATCAGCAACATGCCCAGTGCAGAACTATCGACATACTCGGTTGTTCGCATGTCAACGCAAGCGTGGTTAACGTGATTGGTTTCAATGGAGTTGATAGCGGCGCGAAAATCCTTGTGTGAGCTGAAATCAAAACGCCCTGCGATATTAATAGTCAATTTTTCTCCGGAAATGCTCGATGTAACGCTCATAATAAAATCCTATATTTTTTCAACATAAAGGTGCTAAAAGGCTTTCCTTGTTGGTTTGGCTAGGCGCTCTATATTTGGTTCGCCAAGGCAAGCTAAAGATGCACGTTAACTTGAAGGCTAGCAGAAAGTTTTTTTTTTGTGCATTTTTGTTAAAAATAAATTTTTGCTGGAAGGCGAATGCGGACTTTTGTATCGTTAATGCCGATTTAAATCATTTTTTTTAATTTGTTGCGTACTATTTATTTTTCTTTGACTACACTTCTAAATTACTACGTATGTCGCTGGAGCGAACGATGTCTAAATTGGATAGTAATTATTTTGTTGCCGCGGCTACTATCGCCGCTAAGCTCGACTACGCGACTAAAGTGGCGCATCAACTGTCGCTAACCGCTAGTAATGCGCGAGCCTTAACGCTAAGGGCGGGGCAGAGCGCGGCTGGTTTTCGGCCATTAACAGATGCTATCCATCGTTTGTCAGATATCACGGTGAGCTCCTCTAAAAAGATTAATGCGATCGCGGCCATGTTGAGTAAAATGTCGGTTGAAAAATACCGAGCTGATAGTGCTATGAAATATTTTGACGCGGTGTACTTAAAATCAAAAGACAGTCGACACCTTGCAAGCCTAGATAAAGTTTACAACAGAACGAAAGAGAGCCAAGCGGTATTGATGGCGGACTACCAGCAAAAAATTCAACAGCTGACGCAAGAATTAGAGGCGGTTGAGGGGGAGCTTAGGTCGGCGGTTGTATTAAAAACACTGTGCCAGGTAGAGGCGTCTCAAGCAGGGCCGTTGTATCAGGACGCGCTTGATAACGTTGCGGAAAATGTTGAGCAGATCGCGGCAAAGATTAAGGAACAAGTAATTTTTTCGCGGCATCAAGTCGCCACATTACATTAGGGTAGAAAAATGAAAGCAGAAAAAATATTTGAAAGTAAAGATCATGCTTGGATTGTTTTTGGGCGAGATATTGATAAGCCGAATGCGATTATCGATACCAATCAATACATGGTGGTGAGTAAGAATAACGCACTTTTGATGGACCCTGGGGGTATTGAGCTGTTTTCAGCCATGTTGTCGGCGGTGATTAAAGAAGTGCCGGCGCAAAAAATTACGCATTTATTTGCCTCTCATCAAGATCCAGATATCATTTCATCATTGGGCTTATGGGACTTAGCGCTGACCGAAGCAACGCTTCACTCGCCGTGGTTGTGGGAAGGGTTTATTCGTCATTTTGGTATGCAAAATATTGAATATGATGGCATTCCTGATGAGGGTGGCCGCTTGCATCTTGATGATGTGAGTTTGGAGTTCATTCCTGCGCATTACTTGCATTCGTCAGGTAACTTTAATGTGTACGATCCAAAAGCAAAAATCCTAATGTCTGGCGATATTGGAGCGGCGCTTGAGGCGGATGATGTGCCCTTGTTCGTCGATAATTTTGACGAACATGTTCCAAAAATGAAAATGTTTCATCAGCGCTGGATGCCGTCAAATAAGGCGAAAAACGCGTGGGTGAAACGCGTCCGCCAATTAAATATTGACATGATGTGCCCTCAGCATGGCCGCATATTTAAAGGCGATGATGTGGGTAAATTTTTAGATTGGTTTGAGTCTTTAGAGGTTGGGTTAACGATGGATAAGTTGTAATTCGCTTTTCGCATTAAAAGGCAATATTTGAAAAAATAGATTTTTTTTTTCAAAAAACTAAACTTTTTTAAATTTACTGCTAATGTTGGTAAATAGGGAATGAGATAGCAAATGGAGTGCAAAAGTCTTTTTAAGCGAGCGCTCTGGTTAAATTCAAATTTATAAGGTGTTATAGCTTATGGATATAAAGTTTCAAAGCCAGTTCGGTATTCAAGTTGTTAGTGATTTGAAGGCAGAATTAGAGTCTGCTATTGAGGCTGACGATAAAATTGTGTTGGATGCGTCTGATGTGGAAAGCATGGACACGGCAGCTTTACAGTTATTAGTGGCCTTTGTTCAGCATGCGGCGTTAAAAAAACGTGAATTTGAATGGCGCGAACCGACAGATGCGTTTTTTGATGCAGTGAAATTAATGGGTCTAAATGATGTGCTAGGCGTGCGGGCCTAGATGGAACAATGAGAAATTCAATAAATAAAATATTTAAAGTTAAAGGGGAATAAGTTATGGCTCGAATACTTGTAGTAGATGACTCTGCTTCAATGCGCCAAATGGTTTCGTTCACCTTAAAAGGTGATGGACATGATGTGGTTGAGGCTGGCGATGGCGTTGAAGCGCTAGCTTGCGCTAAAGCTGACAGCTTTAATGCCGTTATAACAGATGTAAACATGCCCAATATGGACGGGATTACCTTAACAAAGGAATTGCGAGGGTTACCAAACTACCGGTTTATTCCGATTTTAACGTTGACCACCGAAGCGTCGACGGAAAAGAAAATGGCAGGTAAAGCAGCGGGCGCTACAGGTTGGTTGGTAAAGCCATTCAACCCAGATCAGTTGCTTGCAACCGTAAAAAAAGTGCTGGGGTAGGTTATGTCTATTGATATGTCGCAATTTCATGAGGCTTTCTTTGAAGAAAGTTTTGAAGGCTTGGAGATCATGGAGTCCGAGTTATTGGATCTTGATATAGGTGAAGGCGATGTAGAAATAATTAATACCATTTTCCGCGCAGCGCATTCTATTAAGGGTGGTGCAGGCACGTTTGGTTTTATGAATGTGTCGGAATTTACGCATGTCATGGAAACATTGCTGGATGAAATGCGCGACGGGTCAAGAGATGTCACGCAATTTGCAGTTGATTCGCTATTGCAATCGGTGGATGTGTTGAGAACGATGCTGGAAGCGGCGCGTGATAAAGCAGACGTTGATGAAGAGATGGTGGCGTCGCGTTACGCTGTTTTGGAAGGCATTTTAAAAGGTGAAGAAGCGGGTGCGGCAGCAGCGCCTGTAGCGACGGCAGCAACGCCAGAGATAGAAGCAAGCGCACCTGCATCAGCCGGTGGTGCTAGTGGTTGGGTCATAGACTTTGCGCCTCACCCCGATTTATTAATGGCGGGCAACGACCCTGTGCGGATGTTTAGAGCGCTTAGTGAGCTGGGCGAGTTAAGCGTTGACGTTGATTTAGAAAAATTACAGCCACTAACAGAGTTAACACCAGAAGATTTATATTTAGCGTGGACAATCACCTTAACCGGTGACGCTGCTCAAGCGGATATTCAAGAAGTTTTCGAATGGGTTGAGGACGAGTGTGATCTAACGATAACGCCGTTAAGCGGTGAGCAACCCGTTTCGGAACCAGTGGTATCAGTACCTGTGGTTGAGCCTGCACCTGCACCAGCACCAGCGGCGCCAGCACCAAAAGCTGCGCCAGCCAAAGCAGCGAAACCAAAAGCTAAAAAGCCAGCGGAAGCTGCTTCTATCCGAGTGGGCATCGATAAGGTTGATGAGATCATCAACTTAGTGGGTGAGTTGGTTATCACGCAGTCTATGTTGGATCAAGCCGGTGAGGATTTAGAAAGTCTTGCAGAGTCGTCACCGAGTCAAGAAGGCGAAGCGGGCAAGGCTAATGCAGAAATTTTGTTACGACTTAGTAAAGGTCTAGCGCAATTAGAGCGTAATACACGAGAGTTACAAGAAGGTGTCATGCGTATTCGCATGTTGCCGATTAGCTTTGTCTTTAGCCGTATGCCTCGTTTGGTGCACGATTTGTCTAGCAAATTGAGTAAGCAAATTGAATTGGTTGTATCGGGTGAAGAAACGGAGCTCGATAAAACGGTGATGGAAAACATCGGCGACCCGATGGTACATTTGGTTAGAAACGCCTTAGATCACGGCATAGAAACGCCAGACATCAGAGCGGCTGCCGGCAAGCCTGAGACAGGAACGTTGAATCTCAATGCCTTCCATCAAGGCGGTAACATCGTTATTGAAATTAAAGATGACGGCGCCGGTATTAATAAAGAAAAGGTACTCGCCAAAGCGGTTGAAAAAGGCGTGGTCGCGCCAGACGATGTGCTAACGGACGACGAAATTAATAACCTTATCTTTGCGCCAGGGTTTTCAACAGCCGATGTGGTGAGTGACGTGTCCGGTCGTGGTGTTGGTATGGATGTTGTTAAGACCAGTATCACCAGTTTAGGCGGCTCCGTTAGCGTGACATCAGAAGAAGGCAAAGGGTCGGTCTTCACTATTCGCTTGCCCCTAACGCTGGCTATTTTGGATGGGCAGTTAGTCACGGTAGGTAACGAGTCTTATGTGATTCCGCTTATTACCATCATCGAATCGCTACAAGTTGATCGTCAAAATATTAATCAAGTGGCGGGCAAAGCAGAAGTTTATAAGTTGCGTGAGCACTATATCCCCATCATTCGTGCCAGAGAAGTGTTTGGCTTAAAAGACGATAAACGTGACCTTCATGAGTCGTTAATGGTCGTCGTCGAGGTAGATGGTGCGCCTGCGGGCATTGTTGTGGATGACCTACAGGGTCAGCAACAAGTGGTGATTAAAAGCTTGGAAACGAATTATCGCAAAGTAGAAACGATGTCGGGCGCAACCATATTAGGTGACGGTACAGTGGCGCTTATTTGGGATGTTAATGGCATGGTTAACGTACACAGAAAAAAGCTAAACCGCGGTGCGGTTAAAGCGTAAATCATTTGTCTAAATAGGCAAGACAGTAGGCATAGGAGAAAACAATGAGTACAGAAGCCCCCGCTAATAATGATATCATCACAGGCGATAAGAGCCACGAAGATCAGTACTTAACCTTTTTGTTGGGCGAAGAGGAGTACGGTGTTGATATTTTACGGGTACAAGAAATTCGCGGCTGGGATTCGGTCACCACCATTCCTAATGCGCCGCCGTTTATCAAAGGCGTTATTAACTTACGTGGCACCATTGTTTCCATTTTAGATTTACGTGAGCGTTTCGGTATAGAAAGTGTTGAATACAACGACTTAACTGTTGTTGTGGTGTTGCGCGTAAAAAGCGACGAAGGCGATAAAGAGCGCATTATGGGTGTGGTGGTTGATGCGGTGTCAGAGGTGTACCACATTGGCGAAAACGATCTAAAAGATGCACCAGATTTAGGCTACGCCATTAACATGAACTACATGAAGGGCATGGCAACCATAGATGACAAAATGGTGATCGTGTTGGACATTGACCATTTGATGAGCTTAAAAGACATTGATGAGTTAGAAAAATCTGGCCAAGGCTTGATTGAGGAATAATCGGGCATGAGAACGTTTGCTGTTTTAAATCAAAAAGGTGGAGTGGGTAAAACCACAACGGCTATTAATTTAGCGCATGCCATGGCATTGCGAGGCCACCAAGTGACTGCGATTGATATGGATCCTCAAAACCATCTAACAGCGGGGTTTGGTGAAGAAACGCATCCTCAATCAGGTATTGATGAAGTGTTGCTTGGCGAATCAGGGTTTTCTGATTTAAAGATAAATGCGCGTGACAACTTAAAGCTCATGCCTGCCGGTACGCGTTTATCAGAAGTAGAGCAAAGTGTGCGCGGTGTAAAAGGCGGCCATTTATTGGCAGACGAAGTAAAAAAATTACGCCAAGACTTTGTGTTTATTGATTGCCCTCCGTCGTCGGGTATTTTATCTATGAATGCGATTCTAGCGGCCAAAGAAATTATTATTCCCGTGTCGAGCGACTACTTAGCACTTCATGGTATGTCGCGTCTAATGGGTATTCTTAAACATGTTGATGGTCGCTTAAACCATAAGATGAAAGTATGGGTGGTGTTAACGCGCTTTCATAGCAGGCGCCGATTAGCCAACGAAGTGCGCGATAAACTGGTGAGTTATTTTAAAGACAGCGTGTTAGTAACGCCGGTTAGAGAAGCGGTTGCGTTAGCAGAAAGCCCCAGTTATGGGCAAACTATTTTTGAATACCAAAAGCGCAGTAATGGCGCGATTGATTACGAAAATTTAGCTGAAGATCTTTTAAATGGGAGAACATTATGATGGTCGATTTAAAGAGTCAAAAGAGAAAGCATGGCAGTCAGCATCAAAAAAATCATGGGCGCGGGAAAAATCAACACGCAGATAGAACATCGAATTTTATAAGCATGAGCGAGGCGCGCCAAATTGCCGAGCACTTGTTTTCAGGCATCGCTTGGAGTGGTTAATGCAAATCGGGGGCAGAAATGACGGATAAAAAGGGTAAAAAGGACAAGTCGCTAGGGTTTGACCCGTTGGCTTGGATGGATGAGGAGGACTCGGCAGAAGGGCAGAATACTGATGATCTGGAGGCAAAGCCTGTTCCAAAATCAAAGGCGAAAGCCACGCCAAAGCCAAAAGCGAAACCCGCAATAGCTAAGGAAAAAACAACGGTGCCGTATAAATCGGAACTGGGATTGGATGTTGAAACGCTAGAAAGTAGTTTTGCTTTATTGGCGCCAGTGGCTGAAGAGATGATTGGCCAGTTCTATACCAACTTATTCAAAAAATACCCGGGTGTTATTCCATTATTTGAAAACACCACGCAAGAACAGCAGGTTGAGAAACTCATCGGCGCGATCAGTTTAACGGTAGATAACCTGCGTAACCCAGACAAATTAGTTCGTGTGCTACTTGGCCTGGGTGAAAGGCATCAAGGATACGGAGCAGAAACAGCGCATTATCAAGCTGTTGCGGAAACCTTATTGGGTGTAATGGAAGAATACGCCGGAGAACATTGGACACAAAAAATAAATGACGCGTGGACTGGGGCTTTAAAGCTAATTGCAGAGACCATGTTAAGTGCCTATAAAAATGACAAGGAAAATACAATGAGTAAAGAACAAATAGCAGAACTTGAATATTTAAAATCCGCTGTGCAAGGCGCACAAACAAATTTAATGATGTGCGATAAGGATTTAAACATCACTTACGCCAATGACGCGGTAGTGGGAATGTTAGCCAACCGCGTGGAAACCTTACGTGAGATATGGCCGAGCATCGACCCACAAAACCTTGTCGGTACGTGTATTGACGGATTCCATAAAAATCCAGCGCACCAACGTGCCTTGCTAGCTGATAAGTCGCGCTTACCGGCAGAAGCAGAAATCACCCTAGGCGATATCACGTTTAAAGTTAAAGCGTCTTACGTTGAGGATGTTGACGGAAGCTACGCCGGCAATATGGTCGAGTGGCAAGATTTAACCGAGCAAAAAGAAAAAGAGAAAGAAGTGGCGCGTTTACAGTCAGGGCTAGACAGCGCGCAGACCAACTTAATGATGTGTGATAACGACTTAAACATCACCTACGCCAATGACGCGGTGGTTAGGATGTTGTCAAACCGTGTTAACGAATTGCGCACCATCTGGCCGGGTATGGACCCAGAAAACCTCATTGGTACGTGTATTGATGGTTTCCACAAAAACCCAGCGCATCAACGTGCGTTATTAGCCGATAAATCTCGCTTACCGGCAAAAGCAGAAATTGAAGTAGCAGGCCTCACCTTTGCGGTTAATGCCAGTTACATTGAAAGCCCAGAAGGCGAATACATGGGCAATATGGTTGAGTGGCAAGATTTAACCATGGAAAAAGAAAAAGAACGTGAAGTGGCGCGGTTACAAGCTGGGTTAGACAGCGCGCAGACCAATATCATGATGTGTGATAACGACTTAAATATTATCTATGCCAATGATGCGGTTGTTGATATGTTACAAAAACGGGTGACTGAATTACGCACCATTTGGCCGGGAATGGATCCACAAAACCTCATCGGTACGTGTATTGATGGTTTTCACAAAAACCCAGCGCATCAACGCGCCTTGTTAGGTGATAAGTCACGCTTACCGGCACAAGCTGAAATTGAAGTAGCAGGCCTCACCTTTGCGGTTAATGCGACTTTCATTGCAGACCCAGACGGGAATTACATGGGCAATATGGTTGAGTGGCAAGATTTAACCGAAGAAAAAGACGCTGAAAAACAAATCCAAAATATTATCAGTGCGGCGACTGCAGGCGAATTAAACGAACGTATTGATCATGGCACCTATTCAGGCGGCATTAAAGTAATCGCGTCGGGTATTAATGATTTAGTGGATACCTTTGCGGCACCTATTCGTTCAGTGGGCTCGCTTATGAGTGATTTGGCATCGGGTAATTTAGACCTTGAAATTGATGGTGACTACCAGGGTGAAATTGAACAGCTTATGACAGCGGTTGAGCAAACCATTACGAATCTGCAAGACTCGATTAGTAAAATTAGCACGGCTTCTAGCAATATCGGTGTTGCAACATCTGAAATTGCAACAGGAAATGCTGATTTAAGTAATAGAACAGAACAGCAAGCGTCTGAATTGGAAGAAACAGCAGCCAGTGTTGAAGAGCTAACTAGCACCGTTCAACAAAGTGCGGCTAACTCCAAGCGAGCAAATGATTTGGCAGAAGGCGCAAGCGTTCAAGCAGAGAAAGGCGGCGATGTTGTTAAAAATGCAGTGGTTGCAATGAGCGAGATTAACGCATCCAGTAAGAAGATTTCAGACATTATTGGTGTGATTGACGAGATTGCTTTCCAAACAAATTTGCTAGCGCTTAATGCAGCGGTGGAAGCGGCAAGAGCGGGTGAACATGGTCGAGGTTTCGCGGTAGTGGCGAGTGAGGTGAGAAACCTTGCACAACGAAGCGCAGGTGCAGCGAAAGAAATTAAGGTGCTGATTAATGACAGTGTTGAAAAGGTAAACGAAGGCAGTAAGTTAGTGGATGAGTCGGGTGAAATGTTGGCTCAAATTGTGACATCGGTACAAGAAGTGAGCGGCTTGATTTCTGAAATTGCCTCTGCAAGCTCCGAGCAAGCAGCCGGTATCGAACAGGTGAACTCAGCAGTGACTAACCTAGATAGCGTGACGCAACAAAACGCGGCCTTGGTTGAAGAAGCATCAGCGGCAGCGATGTCACTGCAAGACCAAGCAGGCACCTTGAACGGTGCAACGTCATTCTTCACATTGCCACCATCAATGGTAGCAGCAGCGCCAAGAACACCTGCTCCAGCAGCACCCAGAGCACCAGCTCCAGCTCCAGCAGCGCCTAGAGCACCTGCTCCAAGAGCACCTGCACCAAGAGCGCCTGCAGCGGACGATGATGAGTGGGACGAGTTTTAAGAAAGGACCGTAAATAAGTTGTTCTATAATAAGAGCGACGAGTGATTAGGGACGAATTAAATATGGCGGGAAGCCAAAAGAATAAAATTCTCGCCAGATGATTCAAGGATCAATCATCTGGCATTTTTATACTAAATGCATCAATGGAGACGGTTTTGGTTGTGCAAATAAAGTCAGATAAGATAAGAGAGTTTGAATTTACTGCGGCAGTGTTTGACAAGGTTAGACAGCTTGTTAAAGAGAAGACAGGTATTGTTTTGTCGGACGGTAAACAAGACATGGTCTATGGAAGGTTGACAAGACGTTTACGGGCGTTGGATTTGCCGAATTTTGAAAGCTACATAAAGATTATCGAGAACCAAGATGAGGAAGAAATGATTCATCTTGTTAACGCCATTACCACCAACTTAACGTCGTTTTTTAGGGAAGAGCATCACTTTGGCTATTTGAAAAGCACCGTGTTTCCAGCGTTAATGCAGAAAAATGCGGCAACGAAAAAAATTAGGATTTGGAGTGCCGGTTGTTCAACAGGCGAAGAATCCTACAGCCTTGCGATGACGGTGAGAGAATATTTCCCGTGGGACAGTGGTTGGGACGTAAAAATCATCGCGACAGACTTGGATTCAAATGTAGTTAACACCGGTAAAAAAGGTGTGTATGCCTTGTCTCGAGTTGACGGTGTGTCTAAGGAATATAAAAAGCGTTGGATGAGACGAGGCAAAGGTGATAGGGCTGATTTTGTAAAGATGAGCCATGAGTTACAAGAGATTGTTACGTTTAAACAATTAAACTTACTAGAGGGCTGGCCTATAAAAGGGCCGATTGATGTTATTTTCTGCCGGAATGTTGTTATATATTTTGATAAAGATACCCAGCGTGTGTTGTTTGATCGCTATGCAAATACGTTGGCGGATGAGGGCCATTTATTTATTGGGCATTCAGAAAATATGTTTAATGTTTGTGACCGGTTTGAATCGTTAGGACACACTATTTATAGAAAGACGCATTAACTAGATGACTGTAACGAGTATAAAGCCAGCGCATATGCCCGAGGCATTGCCAGGGTTTAGCGATATAAACCGGTACTGGGATACGTCGCATGGTCATTATTCGGCAAAGATATTGCCTGGGCAGTATTACGTTAGTAAAAATGATGAGTTAATTGCGACCGTGTTAGGTTCTTGTATTTCTGTTTGTGCATACGATCGCATTGCAGGTATTGGAGGTATGAATCATTTTATGTTGCCACTGTACACAGACAAGCATGATGAAAGCTGGGGACAAACAGTGATCAGTAGTGAAACTCGCTACGGTAACTTTGCGATGGAGCACATGATTAATGACATTATTACAAACGGTGGTGTTAAAGCGCGTTTAGAAATAAAGGTGATTGGCGGTGGTCGAGTCATGGAAAAGATGACGGATGTTGGCTTAAGAAATATATCGTTTATTTACGATTATATCGCCAACGAACATCTTCAATTAGTGTCAGAAGATGTGGGCGATAAGTACCCGCGGAAAGTTTTGTTTCATGTGAAAACAGGCAAGGTAAAAGTTAGAAAGTTGAAGAAAGTGAACAATACAACGTTGCTCGAACGAGATGCTGAGTACATCAGTAAGCTAAATAGCGAAGAGCTAGATGGTTCGGTCGATTTATTTTAAATAAGTAGTATTAGCGAATAAAAATGGATAAAAAAATTCGATTATTAATTGTGGATGACTCGGCGATTGTTCGCCAAGTGCTCACCGAGATTTTCAATGCAACCGATGACATTGAAGTGGTTGGCACAGCACTTGACCCATTGATTGCGCGGGATAAAATTAAGGCGTTAAACCCTGATGTTCTTACGTTGGATATAGAAATGCCAAGAATGGACGGAGTGACTTTTTTAGGCAATTTAATGCGTCTAAGGCCAATGCCGGTGGTGATGATCTCAACGCTGACAGAAAAAGGAGCGGATATTACATTTAAAGCCTTAGAGCTAGGTGCCGTAGACTTTGTAGCTAAACCTAAAGTAAATGTTAAAACGGAATTGGCGAAATACTCTGCTGAGGTGTGTGATAAGGTGCGTGCAGCCGCTAAAGCGCGTATTAAAGGAGCTGGATTAGCTGCTAAATCGAGTAAACCGACTGTTAAAAGGGCCGCCGTGGCACGTACAAATAACAAACAGATTATCGCTATTGGTTCATCAACGGGTGGTACAGAGGCAATCAAGGAGTTGTTGGCGGGGTTGCCTGCAGATTCGCCGCCGATCGTCATTACGCAGCATATCCCTAAATCATTCAGCGGCCCTTTTTCAAAACGGCTAAATGATATGTGTGAATTAACAGTTGTAGAAGCTGAGACAGGCATGTTGGTTGAACCAGGGCATGTTTATATCGCGCCGGGTAACGGGCATTTAATTATCATGAAAAAAGGCGCGCGTTACACCTGTGTGATTAATGACGGGCCAGCGGTGAACAGGCATAAGCCATCTGTGGATGTTATGTTTCGGTCATTATTGGAATGTAGCCCAAAAGATGTGCATGCGGTGATGTTAACAGGCATGGGAAGTGACGGAGCGCAAGGCATGTTGGAATTGTTGCAGGCTGGCGCAAAAACAGCGGCGCAAGATGAACCCAGTAGTGTGGTTTGGGGAATGCCGGGCAGTGCTGTTAAATTGTCAGCAGTCCAAACAGTACTTCCATTAAAGAAAATAGCCGGTCATTTAGTTGACCAGTATGAGTAATATCAGGTTATGAGTGTCGTAAAGCACTTGTTAAGCATTAAAGTGTAGGCGGCTATTAAGCCGATAATGAATCTAAGGGGTGTAGGTGATGAAAAAAAATAGTTTTATCGGGCAGTTCTGGCCGGCACTACTTGCTAGTGTCTTGGCTATCGTGGTGGGTCTTGTTTTACCGGATAACACGGCATATTTAGCACCCATACTTGTGGCTGTTAGCACGATAGTTTGGGTGGCAGTTGGGTTTATGAGCGGCTCATCCTCGCCGAAGAAAAAGGAATATATTGATAGGCTGAATCCTGTAGTCGCGCCTGTCGAATCAAGCATAGATGAAGAGATTAGTGGTTTGCTTGATGATATTAGCGTGATAGTTGCTGACGAGTTAGCAAGGGCACAAGATGAAGTTGTAAGAATTAGGCAGTTATTAGCTGATGCCATCGTGGAGCTAAGCGAGGGTTTTAATGGCATGAATAAACATGCACAACAGCAACAAGAAGAAATTACAAGTGTGCTTGAAACGATGGCCGGAGGTGCTGACGATCCTAGCGCTCAAGATTTAGACTTTGCAAGGTTTGTAGATGAGACAAGTACTACATTAAGCTACTTTGTCGACAATATTTTACAAATTAGTCGACAAAGTATGGAGATGGTCGGGAGTGTCGATGATATCTCGAGTAATATGGACGAGATTCATGAACTTCTTAAGAAAGTAACAGGTATTGCGGATCAAACAAATTTGTTGGCATTAAATGCAGCCATTGAAGCGGCACGAGCGGGTGAACATGGTCGGGGGTTTGCTGTGGTAGCAGATGAAGTCCGCAAGCTATCTACCGGTTCTTCTGAAACAGGCGAAGAGATCAAGGCAGTTATCGCACGTTCTAGAGGGAATATTGATGATGCCGTTTCAAAAATTGGTGAAATGGCATCAAAGGATATGAATGTGGCAATGGAATCTAAGCAGCGCGTAAATGAAATGATGGAAGAAATTGGCAGCATGAATCAAAAAATTGGCGTGAAAATGGAAGTGATCCAGAACATGACAGAGCAAATAAACAACGATGTTGGTAGGGCTGTCCGTGGCCTTCAGTTTGAAGATATGGTGAGTCAACTAACAGAGCACATTGAAAGAACGTGCGTCCAAGTTGCGCCATTTATTGAACAAGCATCTCATTACTATAAAGAAGACAGCTCGGCAGAGGGTGCTGTGTTGCGTGTTAAGAATTTACGTCAGCAGTTGCAACAAATCCGTACGGAGACTTGTGCTACTAAGCACGTAGCGGTTGAGCAAGATGTCATGACTGAAGGTGAGGTAGACCTTTTTTAGATCATTGTTTTAGCCAACGTTATTGCCTATAGGCTTAACGTATTCTTACGTTAACTATTCTACTTTAGCTAGCGTAGATCTAAGCTGTGGCAGCCATCAGAAACTCAACAATATGGTCTAAAGGAATATCTTGGTTGTCGCTGTCGCTATCAGCTCGTGCGCGATATTGGGGTTCTGGGGACATTCCGTCATAATGTAACACTTATCGCTACAGCCTAGGTA
>ERZ1027208.413-NODE-413-length-16965-cov-8.586162_pt1 | contig 16965 bp, 13 predicted proteins | sample MGYA00520867_ERZ1027208 | MGnify/ENA primary metagenome ERZ1027208 (study PRJEB33311, sample SAMEA4378413) | marine metagenome | biome: Marine biome; feature: Fjord; material: Water | collected 2014-07-20T08:00:00Z/2014-07-... | depth 75 m ...
CTTCAATGGTTGGACCGCGCATTTTGACCGCTATGTGCTGGAGGACGACATGGGTATAGAAACTCCGTTCAGTCACGCGGAGGGCGAAGTCTTGCGCCTATTTCTCGATGCGCCAAAGCGCCTTATCAGCCGTGCACAGATGCAAGAAAGTCTCGGCGGTGCCGCCTCCGAAAGTTTTGACCGCGCGATGGACGTTCGCATTTCACGCCTCAGAACCAAACTGCGCGAAGACCCAAAAAACCCACAACTGATCAAGACGATCTATGGCGCTGGGTACATCTTTTTAGGCGATATTGCGTGGATCTAACTTCACATCCGCAATCAGCACAGTCACATCAGTTTTACAGCCAAGTTTTTCGCAAAAGCCGATTTGCGGTGGGACACACCAATTCTAAGACTTCCGATGTCAACATCGCTCAATGTGAGCAATACGATGTCATTGCGGTTGTCACCGTGTGATTCCGGCACAAACGAATATCCAAAACCTGCAGCAACCAGTTCAAGCAATTGCGGATCATTCATGGCTTGCGCCCCTGCGGATACCTGCGAAGCACCCAGTTCCATGCGGTCCGCATTTGTACAGTAAGGGCGGTGAATCATGGGGTGTTCCCGAAGGTCGCTCAAATTCAGTCGCGGCAAGACAGCAAGCGGATGGGAACAAGCCACTGCAACCCGAAATGGCTCCTTGGCTAGTTGAATAAACGCATGCCCGTCTGGAACGCATTTATCGGAGAGATAAGCGAGATCACTATCCAAGGGATCATCGGTGAAATGGAACGCGAGGGTTCCAAAATTGCGCCGCAAACTGTTCAGTTTTGGCGCGATCTTATTGATTAGCATGTCAGGCGCGCAATAAACTCTAACCGTGCGCTGGGGGTGATCGCTTAGGCGGGTCTCCATGGTAGACAGATGATCCACGCTTTTTACCGCGTCATAGTAAAGTCGGTTCGCAAAATGCGTTGGCGTTAACCCCGATTTCGATCTTTGAAACAAAGACGTGTTTAGCCGTTCTTCCAGCTTTTGAATCGCAGACGAAACAGAGGGCTGGCTGACCCCGTTTGCACGCGCTGCTTGGCTGAAGGTTCCCGTTTCAAAGGCACTAATGAAGTATCGAAGTGTGGTAAGCTCAATCATAGACCATGTCTATACAAAGAATAGCCGTCACAGCAATATCCTATACATATTTATTATCCTACTCCTACAGCGTCACAGCAAAAATAGGAGTCTTTGACCATGCACATGACACCAATCGCGTCCGAAAAAACAATCATTGGGCAGTTGCTTGCCAAGTTCGTTGCAGGGGATCCTTCAATGTTTGAGCTAATCGCCGAAGACATTGATTTCCGCATCGACCATTTTAAAGACGATGTCGACGTTGGCTGGCAACAAGCCACATCCCGCGAGGCACTGATTGCCGTGATTGGTCAATTGGGGCAGGACATCTTTCCAAAAGGGACTCAGGCCTTGGGAATCGATGGCTTTAGCTTAGGTGACGGATGGCATTTGACGTGTTTCAACCAACGTTTTTTTTACGGCTTAAGGCAGCGTGATGTGACCAGTCTGACATACATCATCTCGCATGAGCAGGATGGCCTACTGGATTTTTTCCGCGAAACTGTCACCAATGTCGTTAATGAATAATTGGCACAAAACTGTTGATTTTAGCAGCAGCAATGACGCCAGTCGTTAGGTTGGTGCGGCGGGCAAAACCGGATCACGCAGGATGTCACATTCTAATGTGTCAAACCACCTGGCGATCTTCACTCCTTGCCCGCCGAAACAGCAGAATTATTCAGCAGCGACCGCTGCCTGCGCAGCCTCAACCTTAACCGCCGAGAACTTAAACTCAGGGATTTTTCCGTAAGGATCCACCGCTGGGTTGGTCAAGATATTCGCTGCAGCTTCGACATAGGCGAACGGCAAGAAAACCATGTCCGGAGAAACCGCGCGATCCATCCGTGCCATGATCTCAATACTGCCACGCTTGGTTGTGAGGCGTACCAAATCGCCCGCTTCAACACCAAGCTTACGCAGGGTTGAAGGATGCAGCGAACAGTTCGCTTCCGGTTCCATCGCATCCAAAACAGTGGCGCGACGGGTCATAGACCCTGTGTGCCAGTGCTCTAGCTGGCGACCCGTTGTCAGGATCATCGGGTATTCGCTGTCTGGCGTATCGTCTGGCGCGATGATGCTGGCAGGCGTAAACCGTGCGCGCCCGCTAGGACGTGGGAAACCATCAGTGAACAAAATCGGCTGACCGGGATCTTCGGCACTGAGAGATGGGTAAGTCACAGCACCCTTTGTATCCAAACGCTCCCACGTGATGTTGTTGAGCGATTTCATGTTCAACTTCATTTCTGCGAAAACCTCGGCAGGTGAAGTATAGCTCCACCCCAGTCCTAAACGCTTGGCCAGTTCAACTTCGATCCACCAATCCTCGCGGGCATCACCTGGAGGTGAAACTGCAGGACGGCCCATTTGGACCTGACGGTTAGTGTTTGTGACAGTACCCGACTTTTCAGCAAAAGCGCTGGCAGGCAGGATCACATCCGCATAGTTCGCTGTTTCGGTCATGAAAATGTCCTGCACAACCAAATGGTCAAGCTTGGCCAAAGCATCTCGCGCATGCACCACATCGGGGTCAGACATGGCGGGGTTTTCGCCCAGAACATACATGCCTTTGATATCGCCTGCGTGCACCGCATCCAAAATCTCTGTAACGGTCAGCCCTTTTTCAGCGCTGAAGTCACCGCTTTCCCATACATCCGTAAAGGCAGAGCGCACGCCATCATCGGTGACGGATTGATAATCGGGCAAGAACATTGGGATTAGGCCCGCATCAGACGCGCCTTGCACGTTATTTTGCCCACGAAGTGGGTGAATACCGGCACCAGGACGGCCAATCTGCCCGGTCATCAACGCAAGACTAATAAGACACCGCGCATTGTCTGTGCCGTGAATGTGCTGGCTGACGCCCATACCCCAAAAAATCATCGCTGATTTGGCACCTGCAAAAGTACGCGCAACATCGCGAATCGTTTCTGCATCGATGCCGCAGATCTCTGCCATTTTCTCAGGTGTAAAATCTTTGAGGTGCGCCTTTTCGGCTTCCCAGTTCTCAGTATAGCCTTCGATGTATTGCTTATCGAACAGCTCCTCTTCGACGATCACATTCATGACTGCGTTCAACATAGAAACGTCTGTCCCTGGACGGAACTGGCACATCTGATAGGCGAACCGCTTGAGTGCTTGGCCGCGCGGGTCCATCACGATCAACTTGCCACCACGTTTGGTGAACTGCTTGAAATACGTTGCCGCGACGGGATGGTTTTCAGTAGGATTTGCCCCAATCACAATTGCCACATCAGCATTTTCGATCTCATTAAACGTCGCTGAAACACCCCCAGATCCGACATTTTCAAGCATGGCCGATACTGAGGACGCATGGCAAAGGCGCGTGCAGTGATCCACGTTATTGTGGCCAAACCCTTGTCGGATCATCTTTTGAAACAGGTATGCTTCTTCATTGGTGCATTTCGCTGAACCAAATCCAGCAACCCCTCTACCGCCAATGCCTTTCAGACCATTTGCAGCCGCATCAAGTGCTTCCTCCCACGATGCCTCGCGAAAAAACTCATGGTAGTTACCGGGGTCAACATTGAGACCCTTGGCAGGCGCATCATCACGGCGGATCAGTGGTTTCGTTAGGCGGTGGTCGTGGTTGATATAATCAAAACCAAAACGACCTTTTACGCACAAACGGCCCTCATTTGCGGGGCCATTGATGCCGTCCACATATTTGATCTTATCGTCTTTGATCTTAAGCGAAATCTGACACCCAACACCACAGAACGGGCAGACGCTTTCTACTTCACTGTCGAAATCGGCACTATCGCCCACTTGATTTTCATCAACCACGTTGGCGGGCATCAAGGCTCCGGTTGGACAAGCCTGAACACATTCACCGCAGGCCACACATGATGACGCCCCCATCGGGTCAGCCATATCAAACGTTGGGTAGCTGTCATGCCCGCGACCAGACATACCAATCACATCATTCACTTGTACTTCGCGACACGCCCGTACGCACAGCCCGCAGGAGATACAGGCATCAAGGTTTACGCTCATCGCGACATGACTGTCATCAAGTAGCGGAATCCGGCCTTCTTCAAGCTTGGGGAACCGGCTTTCTTCGACGCCGTTCAGCGCAGCCATATCCCACATGTGGCTGGATTTATCATGCGCAATGTCTTGCTCGGGCTGATCTGCCATCAGCAACTCGACCACCATCTTACGAGCACTTTCTGCACGGGCGTTGTTGGTCACGACAACCATGCCTTCAGCAGGCTCACGGATACAGGATGCCGCCAGCGTGCGTTCGCCCTCAATCTCAACCATGCAGGCACGACAGTTGCCGTCAGGGCGATAACCAGGTGCAGGCTTGTGACACAGATGAGGGATTTTTAGACCGCGGCCATTGGCCACTTCCCAAATCGTCAATCCGGCATCTGCCTCAACAGTCTGTCCATCGAGCGTGAATGTTACCTTATCCGTCATGACAATATCCTCTAAAGCGCTTTCAAACTTTCTAGCCCCGCATCCCCATTCCAGAAAGGCTGTTCCCGACACCACGCCTCGCATTTCCGCCATGCACATGCCTGAAGGTTTCCGATAGACCTCTTTCGCTACCCTGCGACCTTCCCTATCAAAGGCATCAACAACAGGAGCGTGCATGTCTACAATCACCCTAATCCGCCACGGCCAGGCCAATTCCACTGCAACAGACGAGCTGAGTTATGACCGCCTCAGTGATTTGGGTCATGAACAAGCGAAATGGTTGGGAGATCACCTGCGTGACACGGAGGCCCACCACTCACGTCTTTACACAGGTACATTGCGACGCCACATCGAAACCGCAGATGGCATGGCAACTGACCTGACAGCGAAGCGCGACGCACGCCTGAACGAGCTGGAGTATTTCACCCTTGGCAGCTTGCTCACCGAGCAACATGGCATTCCCTTTCCAACCGAACAGTCAGGTTTTATCGAACACCTTCCAATGGTGTTCCAATACTGGAAAGACGACAAGCTTGAGGGCGCACCCGAAACCTATGCCTATTTTCAAACCCGCATCAGGGATGTGCTAGCAGAGATTGCCCAAGGCTCCGGACCCGCACTGGTGGTTACATCAGGTGGTTTGATTGCCAATGTGATCGGACAACAGATGGAGCTGAATATTGCAGCTACCGCGCGCACAGCGATTGCGATTTTCCACACTTCCCTGCATCAGCTACACCCGATTGGCGAGCATCTTTCTCCCGTTTTGTTCAATGCAACCCCTCACCTAGACACGCCCGCACGCAGCCTGTCGAAAACAAATATCTGAAAGGTCTCCAAGATGAACTTATTCTACGCTGACAGCACGATCTCTATCGCGCCTGCAATCGCCTTGATCGAAGCAGGTCTGGAACATGACCTCACCCGCATTGATTTTGCAAAGGCTGAGCAAACCAATCCCGAATACCTCGCGATCAATCCAAAGGGGCGCGTGCCTGCTTTGGTCCTAAAGGATGGTATGGTGTTGTCAGAAACGGGCGCACTGCTAGATTATATCGCCGCATTAGCGCCCGACGTCTCGCTCATTCCATCGTCACCCGAAGAGGCGGCACACATGCGAAGCGTCATGTACTATCTCGCATCGACCATGCACGTGGCACATGCCCACAAAATGCGCGGAAACCGCTGGGCCGATACAGTCGAAAGCTATGCGGACATGCAAGCAAAAGTACCGCAAACCATGACAGCTTGCGCCGCCTACGTTGAGGCCGAATGCCTACGTGGACCGTATATTTGCGGTGAGAACTTCACCATTGCAGACGCCTATCTGTTTGTAATCTGCAACTGGCTGGCTGGCGATGGCGTGATATTGTCTGAATTCCCAGCGCTGACAGGTTTTATGGCACTCATGGAAAGCCGCGAAAGCGTCATGCAGATTCGCGAAAAAGGTATGCTCTGACACGCTCGCGCCCTACTCAACATAAGATTGCTGACGTCCAACATGCAGGCCATCGGATACAGAAAAAATGAAATGCCGCCCCGAGGGGCGGCACATTCAGATCACAACACCTCAGCGCATGAGACGGTAGTAAAGCGCATCGGGAAGAAATTGTGCAGCGCGGAATAACATTGAGAACATAAACGGGAAGCTCTTTTTGAACTTGTCAGTGTTCATGTGCTCAAACACTTCACGTGCGGCATCGTCAGCTTCCATCAAAAATGGCATCTCAAAGTTATTCTTGTCCGTCAATTGGGTCTTGATGAACCCCGGATTGACCACCTGCACCTTTACACCCGTCTTGCGCAGATCGGCGTACATGCTTTCAGCAAGAGACAATGTAGCGGCCTTGGATGCAGAGTATCCGATGGATTTTGGCAACCCCCGGTATGCAGCAAGGCTGGACGTTATTACGATATGACCTTCATCTCGCTTCACCATCTGCGGCACAACCTGCCCCATCACACGCATCAAACCTGTGAAATTAATATCAGCCATGGCATTACCTTGTTCGGCATTCCAGTGCTTTGCACTAAACGGCCAATAAACTCCGGCAAGATAAATAACGCCGTCCACTTGACCAATCTGCTCAGCAGCCTGAGCAACACTGTCTGCATCCGCAACGTCCAGTTTAACAAACTGCGCCTTGCCCGGCAGATTGTTGACCACATCTTCGAGCTTGCCTTCCGAACGGGCCGAAAGAATGACCTCTGCACCAGCGCGGCTCAATTGCTTTGCCAATGCAGCACCTAGCCCATCACTCGCGCCAACCAGCCAATACCGTTTACCCTGCCATTGTGTCATACTTTATTCCTTCTTCCGTATCGTCATTACTATTTAGACAGCCCTTGAGCCTAACTCTTTAACCAGCCCGGAAATTTCTCCGTTCAGCCTACTGTGGGCTGGGCCCTTGGATAGTTCAATAAAACCCGCCAACCCACAACCTCAACAGCCCTCATTCACAGCAAGGTAGACAGTTCATTTGCATTCTTGGTTATGATCTAGGCGTTCTCTTGATCGGAACAAGAGGGCTCGCCGTTTCTGCTCCCTCTACTTCCTCAAAATCAAAGTTGTCCAACCGAGCTGCCCGCTTGCCTGCGCGTTCCGATGCTGTCCCAATCCCGTCGAGATCCGCGCGCGCTTGGCGAAAATGTGTATCAAGCTTTCCAACACGTTCCACAATCAATTCAACGTCACGGTGCAACATGCGCAAGTGTTTGCGGATTTCGCCTGCCTGTTCACGCATTCGCGCGTCTTTTAAAATGGCGCGCATGGTATTCAGGGTCGCCATGCACGTCGTCGGGGACACAATCCAAACATGTGCATCAAATCCTTCACGCACGAGTTCGGGGAAATTGGCATGAAGTTCCGCGTAGACTGCTTCGGACGGTAGAAACAGCAGTGCGCCATCAGCCGTCTCACCATCAAGGATGTACTTTTCAGCGATGTCGCGGATGTGTTTGCGCACGCTTGTCCTCATGTTCGCGACTGCCGATTTTAACTCCCAATCCGATTGCGCCCGGTGCAACGCCTCATAGGCTTCCAGCGGAAACTTGGCGTCGATCACAATAGGACCTGGCGGGTTCGGAAGATGGATCAAGCAGTCCGCTCGGCGACCATTTGAGAGCGTCTTTTGCATCGTGTAACTGTCTTTGGGTAATGCCTTGGACACAATATCATTAAGTTGAATTTCCCCAAATGCACCGCGTGTTTGTTTGTTACTCAAAATATCCTGGAGCGACAAAACATCACCCGACAGTTTGGTAATATTGTCCTGCGCCTTATCAATTGACGCAAGACGCTCTTGAAGTTGGGTCAGGCTGGTAGTGGTCCTTTGCGCGGAGCCATGCAGGCTTTGGTTGGTGCGTTCCTGCATTTGGGCCAACTGCTGCTGCATCTGCAATTGCACGGTGGCAAGGCGCGTCTCAAGGCTTTGGACCAATTGCGTCTGCGCATGGGCCTGCGTTTCAGAGACCGTTTGCAGGTTGCCACGCAATTGTTCCTGTCCGCTGCCAAGACGGTGCAATTGCTGCGCAAGCGGAGCTGGAATACGCGCAGGGCGAAACAGCATAATACAAAGCAGAATAAGGATCAGTGCAAGAACACAGGCACCTATAAAAACCCCCAGCAAGATAGGATCGTCCATGGAAAGCTGCACATCACCAATCTGAATCATGTACGTCCGAACAGCCGTTCGATGTCTGTCAACTTTAGTTCCACATAGGTTGGGCGCCCATGATTACATTGCCCTGAATGCGGCGTCACTTCCATCTCACGCAGGAGCGCGTTCATTTCTTCGGCGCGCATCCAGCGCCCCGAACGAATTGAACCGTGGCAGGCCACGCGGCTCAGGATCGCCTCAATTCGCGCCTGGACCAGCAGGCTTTGGCCCTCACCTTCCAACTCATCAATGATGTCGCGGATCATGGCTTCGGCGTTGACTTCGCCTAGTATCGCAGGCGTCTCGCGCACCGCAATTGCGTCCCCGCCAAAGGGCTCAATCCCAAGCCCGAATTTAGCTAACTCGTCGCTTACACTTAGGATGGAAGCGCGATCAGAGGAGGACAGCTCGATTATCTCGGGAATAAGCAGCGCTTGAGCAGCCACTCCGTTTTCAGCCATCTGGTTTTTCAGCTTTTCATAGACCAGACGCTCATGAGCCGCGTGTTGATCCACAATCACCATTCCCGTTGAGGTTTGAGCAATGATGTAATTTTCATGCACTTGGCCGCGCGCGGTCCCGAGTGGGAAATCAACTGGCTGTTCGGTCTCTTGCGCGGATTCCTCATTGGGTGTTTCCACCCTGCCCCACATGCCTTTCATCTCCGCAAAGCCTTCAGGCGCTTGGGCCTGATATGATGCATGGCGCGCGCCTGTTGAAGGGCGGTCCATTTGGTATACACGTGCTTCGCCCTGAAATTCGGGGCGCATAGCCCCCAGCGTAGCATCTGCAACAGTGCTGGACGCACGGTGCCCTGCATTTGAAAGTGCGAGGCGCAGCGCGGAAACGATTAGACCGCGCACCAAGCCTGCATCACGAAACCGGACCTCGGATTTGGCAGGATGTACGTTTACGTCCACTAGATTTGGATCACAGTCCACAAATAGCGCAGCGGCTGGGTGACGATCACGGCTCAGAAAATCAAAATACGCACCGCGCAATGCGCCGATGAGCATCTTATCCTTTACAGGCCGCCCATTGACGAAAAGATACTGCGTCACCGCGCTGCCACGAGAATAAGTAGGCAAAGCCGCAAAACCTGTCAGGTGGAACCCTTCACGTTCGGCATCGATCGGCAATGCATTTTCGGCGAACTCGCGCCCTAGAACCTGACGCAACCGGCCATGCAAAGCATCAAACAGATCACCTTGTTCGGCCTCGGCACGAAACACATCCCGGCCCGCGCCGTCGCCCGACACATCACGCAGAACAAACCGCACAAACGGTTCCGCCATGGCAAGCCGTTTGATCACATCACCAATAGCCTGAGCCTCAGCACGGTCAGTGCGCATAAATTTGAGGCGCGCAGGTGTTGCAAAGAAAAGATCGCGCAAAGTAACAACCGTACCTTCGCTTAAACCTGCCGGTTTCACGCCTTCGTTCTTCCCGCCACTCACGCTTATCTCAGCGCCGTCATGCCCTTTGGCGCGGCTGGTAATGGTCAAACGCCCAACAGCGCCAAGGGAAGGCAGCGCCTCGCCTCGAAAACCAAATGAATGGATGTTAAGCAAATCCGAACCATCGATTTTGGAGGTCGCGTGGCGCGATAGCGCAAGCGGTAGATCCTCGCCTGCGATGCCACAACCATCGTCCGTCACACGGATCAGGGTCTTGCCGCCATCCGCATATTCGATCGTGATACGGCTCGCCCCCGCATCAATTGCATTTTCCACCAATTCCTTGACCGCCGAGGCGGGTCGCTCCACCACTTCGCCAGCGGCAATGCGATTGATTGCGATGTCATCCAATTGCCGGATTACAGGCTGGAATGTGCTTATATTGGGGGTGCTTTGGGCCATAACGCAAAACCTAGCATAATTTCCCGCGATTCTAAAAGCAGCAACGCGGAGTTATCCCCCGCTATTTATCCAGTTTGGCGGCATATGGCGCATGGGTTTTTCAATGCGCCATAACATCCTTAGAGCGGCATGTGACGGTTCACGTCTTTATATAGCAAATAGCGAAACGGCTGATCGCTTGTCGTGATGCATGCCTGTGGGCAAAACGCCCTGAGCCACATGAAATCACCGGCCTCTACGGGCACCCAATCCTTGTTCAGCAGATAATCGGCCGCGCCTTGCAGCACATACAGGCCATGTTCCATCACGTGGGTTTCTGCAAATGGGATACGTCCGCCGGGCTGAAAGGTAACGATGTTGACGTGCATGTCGTGGCGCAGGTCATCAGGTTCCACAAATCGTGTTGTCGCCCAAACACCATTGCAATCAGGCATCACGGTAGGTTCTACCGCTAGATCCGAGGTTACAAACACTTCAGGCATATCGACGCCATCAGCACCAACATAGCGTTTGCGAATCCAGTGAAACTGGCTCACAGCATCGCTATCATTCCAAACTGTCCACACAGTGTCTGGCGGAATATAGGCGTACCCACCTGCATCAAGAACATGACGGGCACCATCAATGTTTAGCGTCACCTGCCCTGAGGCTACAAAAATAACTGACTGGGCCTCTTCGTCGATTTCAGGCGAATCCGAGCCGCCTGCAGGCGCAAGTTCGACCGCGTATTGGCTGAAAGTTTCGGCAAAACCAGACATTGGGCGCGCTAGCACCCACATGCGCATGCCCTTCCAACCGGGCAAGAAGCTGGTGACGATGTCGCGCTGCGTCACGGCAGGCAACACGGCGTAGGCCTCTGTGAATACGGCAGTCCCTTCTGGAGAAACCGTCTGGTCAGGGAGACCACCAATGGGAAAGGCATAGCTCATAGAATTTGCTCCAAACGAATACGCGCGATGCGCTCTACCTGCTTACAGGCGGTGGTGAATTCGGTTTCAGTGTCGTTGGCTATGCGTGCCTCAAATGCGCGCAAGATGCCATCCTTGTCGTGATCCTTGACTGCGATGATGAAGGGGAAACCGTGTTTGCCCACATAGGCTGTGTTCAACTCCGTGAACTTCATCCGCTCAGCATCGGTCAACGCATCAAGGCCAGCACTTGCTTGCTCGGATGTGCTTTCTGCGGTGAGACGGTCCGCCGCAGCCAGTTTTCCCGCCAAATCAGGGTGTGCTGTCAGCACGCCAAGACGTTCAGCCGGACTGGCGGACCGGAACATCCGCGCCAAGGCGCTGTGCATTCCTGCGGCACTATCATGGGCTGGCCCGAGCTCCAGCTTAAATGCACGTTCTGCAATCCAAGCGGAATGCTCAAAAATACTACCGAAGCGTTCAACGAATTCATTCTGTGGCATCCGGCTGGGATACAAATGGCCCGCAGCTGGCGGATGCTTCCGGTGCCAGTGATCAGCAATTTCAATCCGGCGCGGGGTCCAGACATCTTCAAACCCTTTGATGTACTCTAGGAACCGCGCCAACGCTTGAACGCGCCCGGGCCGTCCGATCAGACGGCAATGTAGACCAACTGACATCATTTTGGCCTGCCCTGCGACGCCTTCGGCGTACAGCGCATCAAACGTATCACAGAGATACGTGTAGAACTGATCGCCCGAATTGAATCCCTGCGGAGTGGCAAATCGCATGTCGTTGCAATCAAGCGTGTAGGGAATGATCAACTGATCAGATCCCGCAATGTCAGACCAATAAGGGAGGTCATCGTCATAGGTGTCTGAGATGTAGTCAAACGCACTTGTCGCAGCGGCAAGGCGCACGGTCTGGGCACTTGTCCGGCCGCAATACCAGCCTTGCGGTGCCTGACCAGTCACTTCGGTATGAAGACGGATTGCCTCGGCCATATCGGCAACTTCAGCTTCTTCGCTGTGGTCGCGATAGTCGATCCATTTTAAACCGTGACTGGCGATTTCCCAGCCCGCGTTCTGCATCGCCTCTACTTGCTCAGGGGCACGGGCCAATGCGCTGGCCACGCCGTAAACCGTGACCGGAACATTTGCGCCCGTGAACAGGCGGTGCAAACGCCAAAACCCTGCGCGCGCACCGTAGTCATAGATGCTTTCCATATTCCAATGCCGCTGGCCCACCCACGGAGCTGCGCCTACGATTTCGGACAGAAACGCCTCTGATGCGGTATCTCCGTGAAGCAGACAATTCTCTCCGCCTTCCTCGTAATTAACGACAAACTGCACGGCAATACGCGCACCATTTGGCCACTCAGCGTTTGGAGGCGTGGCACCATGGCCGGTAAAATCTCTTGGATATCGTGTCATGGTGCACCCCATCGTGGTTGTTCTGGCCACCTTGCACACATCCATCCTCCCCCGCAATTTACAAACGGACCCTAAAACACAGTCAGGCCGGACATTTCTGTCCGGCCTGCTGCTCACCCGACGCCATTGAGGCATCATTTATTATTTTTATATCAGCTGGGTATAATTAACCGCTGGCCTACTCGGATCTTGTCGGGCGATTGTAGGGTGTCACGATTTGCTTCAAGGATGCGCGCGTACGCATCTAGCACTCCGTAAAATTGCAATGAAATATACGCAAGGCTGTCGCCCGAACGCACAGTGTAGAACCGCAAGCCACCAGCAGCGGTTGTTCGGGCATCTGAGGCTGCAAATATTTTGCGTGACATTTCATGTGCCGCCTCCGTGCTTTCAATTGTCTGATCTCCAAGGAGAGAGCGTTGAACAAGATTGAAAATCATCGTGTCTGTGTCGATGCTCCCCCCTGGGGTCCGCAGCGCGCTGACCATATCAACAAGGCCCTCTTCGGCAGCTTTGGTTAGGGTCGCAACCACAAGCTCACTAGTTGTATCGGCATTCGATGTACTTAAGCGCAAACGCTCAATGCCGTTATTTTTGGCGGCTTCGATCTCATATGTGCCAGCCACAATATCTTCGCGCAGCACGCGAAGCGTTTTCGGCGGTAAGATCTCAAAGAAGTCTATCGTCTTTTGGGTCAATTCACTTTCAGAAACACCTGCTACATCACGTGACTTCAGCCCCGCCAAAACGACGGTTACCATATTCTGAGCACTGGGGCTGGTTTGCAAAGATGAATTCGCAGGTCCACGCACATCAGTCAGATCTGCAGATGCAGCACGGGTCGCAGAATCTGCAGCCTCTTCCCGCTCAACATCGAACACGGCTGTTCCCAACGCCAGTTCAGAAGTAGCTATTGGTGCTTCATCGTCACTTTTCAAAAGTGGAACAACCGCAAAAAAACCAAACAAAGTTGCACAAAGCACAACTGCACCGCCACTTAGCATGCGCCTATTTGTTGCGAAAAAGCCCGGGGCGTTGTGGGCCATAAGCCCTGTTTCGGCAAATCCCGGAGCTACTGGTGGTTCATCCTCAACGGTCATCGGTATACGCACAACCTGCCGCGTCTGACGTGCCGGCTCTGATGGCAAATCGCCTGCTTTTATCTCTGGCTTGGTTGCTCCGAATTCGACCGGCGTCGTGCTGAACGAGATTTTTGGATTCTGCTTTGTCACTCTAGCTATTCCTGAATTGTCAGGCCAAGAACGGACCACACCTGCATTCCACCGCGGTAATACCGGATTTGCTCTGCTGGATATCCCGCTGCCAAAAGGTGCGAGATTAAAATACCTGCATCATTTTGGGTTGGCCCATTGTCGAACACAACAAGCTGCTGCGCATCTGCGAAATTAAACACACCCTCAAATGTACGCGCACCTAGCGCCTTTAGGATTTCAACGCGGAACTCATTATCTTTTTCAACTGTCTCGTGCGGCAGGCTCACCGAGCCGGGGATAAACCCCAACGAACGATCGGACGGCATGCGCGCATCCACCAAAAGTCCTTCGCTGCGCCCCACTGCGGACACAAGAAATCCAAGCACGCCATGCTCATCCACAGTTTTGATGCCATCCGCCACCTGTTGGGGGACAACACAATAAGGGTCACATGACGGTTCGATAGCCGCAAATTTCGCAGCATACTCGCTCGCTTTAGGAAAGGATGGTCCAATGCTAATCTCATTGCCATCAAACAACAGATGCACTTGGCCCGATGCCTTTTTCTCATCTGCTAAAGCGGTGGTTACCCCTAGCGCCAAAGCAAAAGTAAAAATCGATATACGTTTTTTCATTCCGCCCCCAGCTGCAGACACCAGATATAGCGATTCTGGCTATAGAAATGGTAATTTTTGAATTCTCTATCCAGATATAGGCCGAGAGCGAATCACACGTCAAAGCAAAAACGAATCGCTTGGGGCAAAATAGCCGAATCATTTCGCTTTTAACCGAATCAGGCCCATACGCATCAAGAAAACACTCCTTACCCGTATGGCCAACTTCCAATTTTGATCGAACAACGCGGCACACTGGCTCTTTCAGCATTCCTGTGCCGCCAAATAGCAGCCCCCTTGTACTCTTATGAGGGTATACTGACCTCACGGCCGCTGCAGCGCTATGCCTTGCAAAACCGCCCGATCACATGCGAGTTTGCACAAGCAATTACCGAAAGGTGCAGCCCTATGTCTGTCGAAACAATTTCACCCGCCGTAACCCACGATGCGCATCTGCCGCAAGTGACCGCCCCCCGCAACACGGGCATGGCACTGGACCTAAATTGGGTTCTCGGCGCGCAAGCAAACACCTCAGCTATTGAGCGGCGCGCGGCGTCCTTGCCTGCACGCCGTTCCGTCAAGAAAGAATATCAGGCTGCATGGCTTCTTAAGGCTGTAACCTGCATTGATTTGACGACGTTGTCTGGCGATGACACTGCCCGCCGCGTTGCGCGCCTATGCGCCAAGGCCCGTCAGCCAGTTGCCGCGACGACACTCGATGCCCTTGGCATGAGTCCCATCACCACTGGTGCGGTCTGTGTGTATCACGAAATGATCGAACCTGCAGTTGCAGCATTGCACGGAAGCGGTATTCCCGTTGCTGCCGTGTCCACGGGCTTTCCTGCGGGCCTATCGCCGTTCCCCCTGCGCATTGCCGAAATTGAACAGAGCGTTGCCGCTGGCGCTTCCGAGATCGACATTGTGATTTCGCGCCGCCACGTGTTGGAAGGGAACTGGCAGGCACTCTATGATGAAATGCGTGCCTTTCGCGCCGCCTGTGGCGATGCGCATGTAAAGGCTATCCTCGCGACCGGAGAGCTAGGTAGCCTGCGCAATGTCGCGCGCGCCTCGCTTGTGTGTATGATGGCTGGTGCTGATTTCATCAAAACTTCCACTGGCAAAGAGAGCGTGAACGCGACCCTGCCTGTGACACTGGTAATGATCCGCGCCATCCGCGACTATTTCGAACACACCGGATACCGTGTCGGATACAAGCCCGCTGGCGGCATCTCCAAGGCAAAAGACGCGATCACCTATCTCGCGTTGATCAAAGAAGAGCTGGGCGACCGCTGGCTGCAGCCTGATCTGTTCCGTTTCGGGGCATCCTCATTGCTCAATGACATTGAGCGTCAGCTAGAGCACCACGTAAGCGGGGCCTATTCTGCTGGCTACCGCCACCCCACATCCTGAGCCAAGAGGCGACATACATGACCGTTTCCGAAATTTTCGAGACCATGGACTATGGGTCCGCCCCTGAATCCGCCGCCGAAGCGCTGGCTTGGATTGTTGATCAGGGTGGCGAGTTTGGCCATTTTATCGATGGGCAGATGACAGCCACTGGGGAAGTCTTTGAAAGCCGCAATCCCGCTACCGGCGAGGTTCTGGCCAATTTAACGCAAGGGACACAAGCTGACGTTGACAGCGCGGTCAAAGCTGCCCGTCGCGCCCAGCCAAAGTGGGAAAGCGCAGGCGGCCCTGCCCGCGCTAAAGTGCTTTATGCGCTTGCCCGCTTGTTACAAAAACACAGCCGCCTGTTCGCTGTGCTGGAAAGCCTCGACAACGGCAAACCGATCCGCGAGGCGCGCGACATCGATGTGCCTCAGGCGCAGCGGCATTTCTATTTTCATGCTGGCATGGCGCAACTTATGGCATCCGAATTGCCCGAAGCAGCAGCCATAGGTGTTTGTGGCCAGGTCATTCCTTGGAATTTCCCACTGCTTATGCTCGCGTGGAAAGTTGCACCCGCCTTGGCGATGGGCAACACGGTTGTCCTAAAGCCCGCAGAATACACCTCCCTAACCGCGTTACTGTTTGCCGATATCTGCGGTCAGGCGGGCGTTCCAAAAGGTGTGGTGAACATCGTCACTGGCGATGGCGCCGTTGGCGAAATGATCGTCACAGCAGACGTGGACAAGGTTGCCTTCACTGGCTCAACCTCCGTTGGCCGACGTATCCGCGAGGCCACCGCAGGCAGCGGCAAAGCTCTCACACTAGAACTGGGAGGCAAGTCACCCTACATCGTGTTTGACGATGCAGATCTGGACTCAGCCGTCGAAGGGCTGGTTGACGCGATTTGGTTTAATCAAGGTCAAGTTTGTTGCGCCGGCTCCCGCCTGTTGGTTCATGAGCCTATCGCAGATACGTTCTACGCGAAACTACGCGCGCGGATGGATAAGCTACGCATCGGCTCCCCAATGGACAAATGCATCGACGTGGGCGCGATTGTAGACCCCAGCCAACTCGCCAGCATCACCTCAATGGTTGCTGCAAATACAGCTGGCACAACCTATGTTGCCGCCTGCGATATCCCATCAACGGGCAGCTTTTATCCGCCAACCCTCGTTACCGATCTACAACCAGCAGATACGTTGATGCAGGAAGAGGTGTTTGGGCCTGTGCTGGTGTCGACCACCTTCCGCACCCCCGCGGAAGCCGTGAGCATCGCCAACAATTCACGCTATGGCCTTGCCGCGACCGTCTGGAGCGAGAACGTAAATCTTG
>ERZ1027208.414-NODE-414-length-16957-cov-23.386936_pt1 | contig 16957 bp, 14 predicted proteins | sample MGYA00520867_ERZ1027208 | MGnify/ENA primary metagenome ERZ1027208 (study PRJEB33311, sample SAMEA4378413) | marine metagenome | biome: Marine biome; feature: Fjord; material: Water | collected 2014-07-20T08:00:00Z/2014-07-... | depth 75 m ...
CCTATATATTTACTATATTAAAAATGATTTTATAATGTAATATTAAAGGTGAATTTAAAAGCGATATTGTCTTCGGTTCTAGGTAAATGATAAGCACCATATCTATAAGTAAGGCTTAAGCCAAATCCTAATAACAATTTGTTTATTTCAAAACCAGACTCTGTATAACCTTTACTTAGTGTGCCAAAAGTTACGTTTTGATGCCTTCCAACATTGTTCATATTACCAATGGCGTATCTTGAAACTAGAACTAATTGAGGATTAAAGTGTTTAGCTACGTGAAAAGGCTTAACATAATGTTTGAATACTAATGTTGTGAATCTGTCTGAGAAAAACTCATTAAAATACATAGTCTCAAAACTATTAATGCCAGCCACAGAAAAACGTTGCAATATTGTTTCTTTAGTAATATTATTGGGGTATGCGTGGTATAAGTGTGTTAATGGTGTATCGCCATGAGCTAAACCTGCAGTAAAAGTAGCTATAGAAAAAGATTCTTCATTATAAATAATTTTATGAATTGTTCTAAAATCTAATTTTGAAAAATTAAAATCTGCATTTAAGACATCTTTAAAGCTTTTGGTGTATTGTAGTGTAAACTTGGGATAACCATTTTTAGTTTCTTCAACTTTACCATCTTTTGTCTCATATTTATTAAAAGGACTCCATTGCATAGCAATTTTTGCTGTAGTTGTTTCAAAAGAGCCATATTCCTTATTGTCTAAAACATAGTTATACAAGTAAGTTGGTTTTATGTTACTTATTGCAAATTCAGTTTCAGTTGATAGGTTTGGAGCTATTTCATGCTCAATATTAATGGCGGAAGTAATATGTTTATGGAACAAGTCTATATTTAGCAAACGGGGTTCAAAAAAGGAAAAGAATCTTTTGTCGGTTAAAAACTTAGAGCTTCCAGTTTCCAGTAAATCATCTGTATAAGATAGGTGAATCCAAGTTTTGCTTTTTGGTATAGCTCTAAAGCCTCCACCAATACTATATTTAAACGTATGGTCTAAAAAACCATAAACACCATAGCTGTTAATTTTATATTTTTCTGAAAAGCCATCGTTTGTAACGCCACCAATTCCTGTTCTAAAACCTTCATATTGATTAAATTTTACTAAATACCTTAGGTCAAAATTTAAAATTTTTGTGGGAAAGTAACCGTTACCCAATTGTTTTATAAAATCAGTTTTTTTTATTGAATCTTGTGTTTGATAAGTGCTGTCCTTTGGTGTTTGCCCAATTGCTTTAAGTGCAAAAAACAGGAGGCAGATTAAGAGCCATTTTTTAGGCATAAATTTATTGTAATAAAGATTTTATTGAATTAGAGAGTACTGATTTTATGTTCGTTCTATAACCTGACTCTTTGAGGACTATTTCCCCTTTTTGATTTATAACAATACTAGTTGGATAGCTTTCTATACCATACATTGTGATAACATCATTGGCGTTTGCTGCAATTTTATAATCAAAAGAGTTTTCTTCTAAAAATTGTTCTACAAGATCCTTTTTATTGAAGGTAATTGCTAAAAACTCTACATTTTTGCTTTCAAATTCTTTAGTTAAATTATTTAAATTTGGCAATTCTTGAATACAAGGACCACATCTAGTAAACCAAAAATTAAGAACCACAACTTTTCCTCGTAATTCTGATAATTTAATTGTATTGCCTTCTAAGTCTTTTACTATAAAGTCCAATGCTTTTTCACCTGTTTCATAATCGCTTTCACTATTTTTTTCAATGAGAACAGGGACTTCATTTTTTTTCTTAAAAACTACCGATTTAATTTTTCCTTCATTATTAGCATAAAACAATGGAGCGTAATCTGGATCTGCCATTAATTCTATTTGTGATTGAGGTAAAATTTCACCACGCTCTGTAAACAATAAAACATCAGGAGTAATTATTATTTGAATAGTTTCCATCTCCTTATCTGTTAATAAATGCTGAGAGCTAGGAATAAATTTGAATTCTTGAGCAGAGCAAATATTAATTTGAAAACAAGCAATAAGGATTAGTAAGTATTTCATAGTAATAATTAAAACGGTAAACGTTTAAAAAAGGTATAAAAAAAGCGACAATTATGTCGCCTTTATATTTTATACGGTCATAATTTCTTTTTCTTTAACCGCTAGCGTTTCATCAATTCTTTTAACGTAATCATCGGTTAAATTTTGAACATCTTGTTCTGCATTTTTTTGCAAATCTTCAGAAGCATCTTCTAATTTTTTGATATCTGTATTAGCATCCTTACGAGCACTTCTTACTCCGATTTTTGCGTCTTCAGCTTCAGCTTTAGCTTGTTTTGCTAAATCTCGTCTGCGCTCTTCGGTTAATGGTGGAACATTTATTATTATGGTCTCACCATTGTTCATAGGATTAAACCCTAGGTTAGCAATCATAATAGAGCGTTCAATTTCTTGAAGCATATTTTTTTCCCAAGGTTGAACAGTTATTGTTCTTCCGTCTGGAGTGTTAACATTTGCAACTTGGCTTAAAGGTGTTTTAGACCCATAATAATCTACCATTACGCTACCCAACATTGCAGGGCTAGCTTTACCAGCTCTAATATTTACAAATTGTTTTTCAAGATGCCTTAAAGCGTTATCCATAGCTTCTTTTGTAGAATCTATTATAAATATAATGTCGTCATTCATTACTGTAATTGTTTGTTTAGTTGTACTTCCCAAAAATTGAGCCAAAAGTAAAAATAGCTTTTTTTTTGAAAATTCTCATATAGTTTATTTTGAAGATTTATGCTATTAATGATTAAAGTTACTATAAACTTACTTGAGTTCCGATGTTTTCACCAGAAACTACTTTCATTAAATTTCCTCTGGTATTCATATCAAAGACTATAATTGGCAATTCATTTTCTTGGCTTAAAGTAAAGGCCGTTGTGTCCATCACCTTTAATCCTTTTCTTAATACGTCATCAAAAGTTATATGATCAAATTTTACAGCGTCTGCATTTTTTTCAGGGTCGGAATTATAGATACCATCAACACGAGTCCCTTTTAAAATAACATCTGCTTCAATTTCAATAGCTCTTAGTACAGCAGCAGAATCTGTAGTGAAATAAGGGTTTCCTGTTCCACCTCCAAAAATAACAACACGACCTTTTTCTAAATGCCTCATTGCTCTTCTTCGAATAAAAGGTTCTGCAACTTCATTTATTTTTATGGCGGTTTGCAATCTAGTAGGCACACCTGCATCTTCAAGAGCACTTTGTAGAGCTAAGCCATTAATTACAGTTGCTAACATTCCCATATGGTCACCTTGTACACGATCCATACCATTACTAGCGCCAGAAACACCTCTAAAAATATTTCCACCACCAATAACTATGGCTATTTCTACTCCTTTTTTTGTTAAGTCTTTAATGTCTTGTGCATATTCGGCTAAACGTTCTGGGTCTATACCGTATTGGCGATTTCCCATTAAGGCTTCACCAGATAATTTAAGAAGGATTCTTTTATATTTCATTTTGTGTTTGAAAGTTTAGCAAATATAATCAATATATAGAATTGCGAAAATAGATTAACGATATAAAAAAACCACTATATCTAAAATAGACTAGTGGTTCTTTATATTATAATTACTGAAAGTTGTTCAGTAGGTGTTTTGTTTATCCTAAAGATACTCTTTCAAAAGAAGTTACATTAACATCACCGTAAGATGCTACGTATTCAGCAACTGTCATTTTTTCATCTTTAATAAATCTTTGATCTAATAAACATTTTTCTTGATCTAAAGTTGTGTTGTCAGAAATAAATCTTTCCATTTTACCTGGTAAGATTTTATCCCAGATTTGCTCTGGTTTTCCTTCTGCCTTTAATTCAGCTTTAGCATTTTCTTCAGCTTGCGCTAAAATCTCAGGAGTTAATTGAGCCATTGAAATGTATTGAGGTACATTTTTAAGTGTTTTACCTAAACGACCTAATTCAATATTATCTTTTTCAATTACTGCGATTCTTGCTTCAGTTTCTGATGCTACGAAAGCAGGATCAAAATCTTTGTAAGAAAGTGTAGTTGCTCCCATTGAAGCGATTTGCATTGCAATATCTTTTGCTAAGGTTTCAACATTATCAACTTTAGCAGATAATCCTACTAAAGCAGCAATTTTATTGATGTGTACATATGTACCAACGTAAGGTGCGCTTAATTTTGCGAATGCGTTGATTTCTAACTTTTCACCAACAACACCTGTTTGTTCTACTAATTTTTCAGCAACTGTAAGGCCTCCAAAATCTGAAGCTAAGAAATCTTCTTTGTTGTCAAAGTTGATTGCCTTATCTGCAAATTCGTTAGCTAATGCTACGAATGATTCGTTTTTACCAACAAAATCAGTTTCACAACCTAAAACGATAGCAACACCAGTAGTGTTGTCTGCATTTAATTTAGAAATTGCAGCACCTTCACTAGAATCACGATCTGCTCTTTTTTCAGCAACTTTCTGTCCTTTTTTTCTAAGAACATCAATTGCATTGTCAAAATCTCCTTCAGCTTCAACTAAGGCTTTTTTGCAGTCCATCATTCCTGCTCCTGTAGCTTTTCTTAATTTGTTAACCTCTGCGGCTGTAACTTTTACTGTAGTACTCATATTATCTAATTTAAAAAAGTCGTTCAATTTATTTCCGTAAAGAAAAACATTAAACGACTTATAGATGTTTTATAATTGTTAATTATTCTTCTTCGTTAGCTGCAACAGCCTTTTTAGGAGCTGCTTTCTTTTCAGTTTTTGCAGCTTCTTTTTCGGCTTTTTCAGCTTTACGTTCGCTTAATCCGTTTGTTACGGCTTCAGTAACGTGTGTTAATATTTTATCGATTGATTTAGAAGCATCATCATTTGCAGGTATTACATAATCAACTTGACGTGGATCAGAGTTGGTATCTACCATTGCAAAAATAGGAATGTTTAATTTTTGTGCTTCTTTAATCGCGATATGCTCACGTTTAATATCTACAACAAACAAAGCTCCTGGAAGACGAGTCATATCTACAATAGAACCTAAGTTTTTTTCTAACTTAGCTCTTAAACGGTCTACTTGTAGGCGTTCTTTTTTAGATAATGTTAAAAACGTACCATCTTTTTTCATTCTATCAATAGTAGCCATCTTTTTGATTGCTTTTCTAATAGTAACGAAGTTAGTTAACATTCCACCTGGCCATCTTTCAGTGATATAAGGCATATTGATGTTACCAGCTTTTTCTGCTACGATGTCTTTTGCTTGTTTTTTTGTAGCAACAAATAAGATTTTACGTCCTGATGCTGCAATTTTAGAAAGTGCTTCACCAGCTTCTTCAATCTTAGCTGCTGTTTTGTAAAGGTTTATAATATGGATACCGTTACGTTCCATATATACGTAAGGAGCCATATTTGGATCCCACTTACGTGTAAGGTGACCGAAGTGTACACCTGCTTCAAGTAATTCTTTTACTTCTACTGCCATTTTGTAATAGTTTACGTTCTGTTGAATTAGCAATGATTAAGTGGTCTTTTTAAATCGCCTTAATCATTTAGATGCTAAACTAAATCCTGTCTTTTGGACTAGGACAACAATAACTAGTTTAATTTTTTGTTTTGTGTTGAAAAAATATTCAACAATGGTATTAACGTTTAGAGAATTGAAATTTCTTACGAGCTTTCTTCTGGCCGAATTTCTTACGTTCAACCATTCTTGGATCTCTTGTTAATAATCCTTCAGGTTTAAGAATGCCTCTGTTTTCGTCATTTAACTCACACATTGCGCGAGAAATTGCTAAACGGATAGCTTCTGCTTGACCTGTTACACCACCACCAAATACATTTACTTTAATATCAAAGTTACCATCATTTTCCGTTAACATTAACGGTTGGTTTACTTTGTACTGTAATGTTGCAGTTGGGAAGTAGTCTTTTAATTCTTTTTTGTTTATCGTAATATTACCTTTTCCTTCAGAAAGGTAAACACGAGCAACAGCCGTTTTTCTACGACCAATTTTGTGTAATACTTCCATTACTTGAATTCGTTTAAGTTAATTGTAGCTGGTTTTTGAGCTTCGTGAGCGTGCTTTGTTCCAACAACAACAGTTAAATTACGGAATAAATCTGCACCTAATTTGTTTTTAGGGAGCATTCCTTTTACAGATTTTTCTACTAATCTTGCTGGATCTTTTCCAAACAATTCATTAGCAGTTAAACTTCTTTGACCACCTGGGTAACCCGTGTGACGAATGTACGTTTTGTCATTCCACTTGTTTCCTGATAAATTGATTTTTTCTGCATTGATAACAATTACGTTATCACCACAATCAACGTGCGGTGTGAAGCTAGGCTTATGCTTACCTCTTAAAAGTTTTGCAACTTTAGAAGCCATACGCCCTAATGTTTGACCTTCAGCATCTACTAAAACCCACTGCTTATCTGCAGTAGCTTTGTTTGCTGAAATCGTTTTGTAGCTTAATGTGTCCACAGTTATTAAATTTTCTAATTAAACATTCCTCTCTCAAAAAGAGTTTGCAAATTTACGATTATATATTTGATTACCAAATAGTGAGAGCCTATTTTTTATAAGCAAAAAAAGTGAACGTTAATTGTCGGTGTAAATTTTTAGTAATAAGACAGTTAATGTGCTTCTAGCCAATTGTTACCTGTATCCACTTCAACATCTAAAGGCACTTCAAGTTTAAAAGCGCTTTCCATTTCTATTTTAATGAGTGTTTTCATTTCTTCAAGCTCAGGTTTAAAGACATCAAACACTAATTCATCATGTACTTGTAACAACATTTTGGTCTTGTAATTCCCAGCTTCAAGCTTGTTGAAAATATTAATCATTGCAATTTTAATAATATCTGCAGCACTACCTTGTATTGGTGCGTTTACAGCATTACGTTCTGCAGCGCCGCGAACTACAGCGTTACGAGAATTAATATCTTTCAGATAACGACGACGACCTAAAACGGTTTGTACATAACCATTATCGCGGGCAAAATCGATTTGTTCACTTATAAAATTTCTAAGTTTTGGGTAAGTGGTGTAATAAGTGTCTATTAATTCTTTAGATTCACTACGAGTTAGATCGGTTTGATTGCTAAGCCCAAATGCTGAAACACCGTAAATGATTCCGAAATTAACTGTTTTGGCATTGCTACGTTGCTCGCGTGTTACTTCGCTTAAAGGCACGTTAAATACTTTTGAAGCGGTGGAAGCGTGAATGTCTTCTCCATTCTTAAAGGCTTCAATCATTGTTTCTTCTTTGCTTAAAGCTGCAATAATTCGAAGTTCAATTTGAGAATAATCGGCTGCCAGTAGAATATAATCCTCACTTCGCGGAATAAATGCTTTTCGTACTTGGCGACCACGTTCTGTACGAATAGGGATATTTTGAAGGTTTGGGTTGTTGCTGCTCAATCGTCCTGTAGCAGCAACAGTTTGCATATAATCTGTATGCACGCGACCTGTTAAAGGTTCTACTTGTGTTGGTAAAGCATCAACATAGGTGCTTTTTAATTTTGCTAAGCCACGGTAATCTAAAATATTCTGAATGATATTGTGGTCTTTTGCTAAATAGCTCAACACATCTTCTGCCGTAGAATATTGTCCGGTTTTGGTTTTTTTAGGTTTATCGACCAATTTCATTTTGTCAAAAAGAATTTCTCCTAATTGTTTTGGAGAAGCAATGTTGAAGGTTTCTCCAGCTGCTTCAAAAATTTTGCTTTCTAAGGTTTTAATATCATTATCTAATGCTTCTGAAAGTGAATTAAGAAAGGTTTTGTCTAAATTAATACCTTCTAATTCCATTGTAGCTAATACTCGTAGTAAAGGCACTTCAATATCATCAAATAATTTTTGGGTATTGGCTTCGCCTAACTCATTTTGAAAATGTTCTTTTAACTGAAGTGTAATATCTGCATCTTCAACGGCATATTCTGTCTGTTTTTCTAAAGGCACCTCTCGCATAGAGCGTTGGTTTTTGCCTTTTTTTCCAATTAGTTCTGTAATGGAAATTGGCGTGTAATTTAAATACGTTTCTGCTAGCACATCCATATTATGTCGCATATCGGGGTTTATTAAATAATGCGCCAACATGGTATCAAATAATTTGCCTTTTACCGTAATACTATATTTATGAAGGACTTTAATGTCGTACTTTAAATTCTGTCCTATTTTTTCAATATGTTCAGCTTCAAAAAATGGCCGTAGTTGTTCTATTAATTCTTGTGCTTCATTTTTATCTTCAGGAAAAGGTAAGTAGAATCCTTTTCCGGTTTCCCAAGAAAACGCAATGCCAACAAGCTCTGCTGTTATGGGATTTAATCCAGTTGTTTCTGTGTCGAAACAAACACTTGTCTGATTCATTAAGTTTTTAATGAATAGTTTTAGAGCCAACCCAGGAGTGATACTTTGATAGAAATGTGAGGTTGTAGCTGACGTTTTTCTTGTGTGTTCTGAAATTGTTTCAGATTCAGTTGAAGCTGATACATCACCACCAAATAAAGAAAATTGTCCAGCACCTGCGGAAGCTGTTTCTTTTTTAGTAGATGTATTCGTTTCCGTTTTTGTATTGTTTGTTTGCGTTGTTTCAGCTTCTGCAGTAAATGTTTTTATAAAATTTTCAGTTAAACGTCTAAATTCTAATTCTTGAAATAATTCCTTTACTTTTTCAATATCTGGTTCAGACATTTCAAAATCTTTTTCATCAAATTCAACAGGAACATCAAGCATTATTGTAGCTAGCTTTTTAGACAATAAACCAAGCTCTTTGGCGTCTTCAATCTTTTCTTTCATTTTACCTTTAAGCTCGTGTGTGTTGGCTAAAAGGTTTTCCATACTACCGTATTGCGCAATGAATTTTTTTGCAGTTTTTTCACCAACACCAGGTAAGCCAGGAATATTGTCACTAGAATCTCCCATCATTCCTAAAAAATCGATGACTTGTAATGGATCTGTAACTTCAAATTTCTTTTTTACTTCTGGAATGCCCCACGTTTCATAACCACCACCAAAAACCGGGCGATACATAAAAATGTTCTCAGATACCAATTGAGCAAAATCCTTATCTGGTGTAACCATAAATGTGCTATAGCCTTCTTTTTCAGCTTTTTTAGCTAAGGTTCCGATTACATCGTCTGCTTCAAAGCCTTCTTTAACCATAATAGGAATGTGCATAGCGCGTAAAATATCTTGAATTAATGGTACGGCAATTTTTATGGCTTCGGGCGTTGCATCCCTATTAGCCTTATATTCTGTGTACATTTCAACACGATCGGCGCTACCTCCTTTATCAAAACAAACGGCTAAATGATCTGGTCTTTCACGTTTTATAACATCTAATAAAGAGTTCATAAAGCCCATAATAGCAGAAGTGTCTAATCCTTTAGAATTTATTCTTGGGTTTTTAATAAAAGCGTAATAGCCACGAAAAATAAGTGCATAAGCATCAACTAAAAAAAGACGTTTTTTATCAGACATTGGTAGTGTTTAAATTTTAAAATAGAGTGCGTTCTAATAGCCATTGCAAATTACAATATCTTTCAAAAACAGAAAGGTGCTACAACAATTAATTATTGGTTATTCTTAAGTTAAACTATTGAGACTTGTTTTTTGTTGTTCCTATACCCATAATAAAGAATGTAGCTGTAACAGCACATTACAAATATTAAAGCAGGTTTAAACCCAATATTGTCTGTTAACAACCCAAATATTGGTGGAATTACAGCGCCACCAACAATGGCAGTACAAAGTAAACCAGAAGCTTTTGGTTTTAATGGCCCAATACCATCTAATGCTAAAGAAAAAATGGTTGGGAACATAATTGAATTAAATAGTCCCACAGCTAAAATGCTCCACATCGAAACCAGACCTGTCGTGCTAATCGAGATAAAAATTAATGTAATAGCCAAAGTTGCAAAAATGGCCAATACTTTTCCAGGTTTTATAATTCTAGTTAGATAAGCTCCAGCAAAACGTCCAATCATAGCTCCGGACCAATAAAAAGTTACAAATACACCAACAATGGCTTTGTTGTCTTTATCTGTAATGCCAGAATTTAAAATAGATTCCGCTATAGATTTCATAAAGCCAGTTTCTTTAATTACCGAAACCATATTCATATCTAAAAAGTAGTTTACTAAATAACTTCCAATTGCAACTTCGGCTCCTACGTAAAAGAAAATACCAAGCACACCTAGCATTAAATTTTTCTGTTTAAAAGCATTGGCGTAAGTGCCTGTTGAAGACTCGTTTATTAATTGCGGTAATTTTGCAAAAAAGAAAAATATAGCAATACATATAATAAATACTGCTAATCCTAAAAAAGGTGTTTGAACTGCAGCTGCTTCAGTTGCTAAATAAGTTTCCTTTGCTGTTCCAGTAAGTGATGTGATTTCATCTTCGGTTTTAATTGTGTCACTTAAAATAAAGAAAGCACCAACAATAGGAGCAATAGCAGTTCCTAAAGAATTGAATGCTTGGGATAAATTCAATCGGCTGGAAGCACCATCTTCAGTTCCTAAAACAGCAACGTAAGGATTTGCTGCTACCTGCAAAATGGTAATACCGCCAGCTAAAATAAAATACGCCAACATAAAAACACCAAACACACGATAAGAGGCTGCTGGATAAAACAAAAGGCAACCTAAAGCCATAGTTAATAGACCTAGAATGATACCTTTCTTATATCCGATTTTAGATAAAATATAACTAGCCGGAATGGATAATAAGAAAAAAGCTCCAAAAAAAGCAAACTGTACTAATCCAGCTTGAAAATAAGTAAGTGTAAATAGTTCGCGTAATCTAGGGATTAGAGAATCTACAAGAACTGTTATGAATCCCCAGAGAAAAAATAATATAGTTAATAAAATAAATGAATTGCGATAGGATTTTTGTTGCGACATTAGTGTTTAAAGTTAGTTAGATAAAAGCGATAAATATAATTAAAAAGAACGGTCTAAAATATTCAATTTATAATAGTTTGTTTTAAACCCTTTAAAAAATAAGCACAAAAACCTTTAACAAATTACTAAGACAGTTCGTATTTAAAATCATTAATTTTAACAAAAATTACAGAAAGACTTTTATGATGCGTTGGGTTATTTTTATTCTTATTTATGCTGTTATAGATTATTATGCTTTTCAAGCAGTTAAAACAATAACTAAAAGCAGTATTGTACATTGGATGTATTGGATTGTTAGTGTCTTGGTTATTGGGAATTTAATATACCAAATGATTATTAACACTGATGAAAATTTACGTGTATTAACACCTATTAAAAGCTATGCTTTTGGTTTTATGCTTACAGTATTTATACCAAAATTGCTAATTATTTTATTGCTTTTCTCGGAAGATATCTTTAGAATCCCACAGGCTTTGTATCGTTATTTTACAGTTTCTAATGCAACAGAAGTGAGTTATATGCCAAACAGGAGAAAATTTTTAAGCACTATAGCTTTGGGTTTGGCAGCTTTACCGTTTGGAGCTTTGCTTTTTGGAATGATTAAAGGGAAGTACAATTACAAAGTTTTAAAATACACATTAGAATTTGATGATTTGCCAGCAGCATTTGATGGTTATCGCATTACTCAAATTAGCGATATCCATTCAGGTAGTTTTGATAATAAAGAAAAAATCGAATATGCTGTTAATTTAATTAATGAGCAACACTCTGATACTATATTGTTTACTGGGGATTTGGTAAATAATTTAGCTAGTGAAATGTTACCTTGGAAAAGCACTTTTGGAAAGCTGGCTGCAAAAGATGGCGTATATTCTGTATTAGGAAATCACGATTATGGAGATTATGTAGATTGGGATTCTGAGGAAGCAAAACATGACAACTTAGAAGATCTTAAAGCTATTCAAAAAGAAATGGGTTTCGATTTAATGTTAAATGAAACGCGTTTTGTAGAAAAAAATGGAGAGCGAATAGCTCTTGTAGGAGTCGAAAATTGGGGAAAAGGTGGATTTAAAAAAGCAGGTGATTTAAAAAAGGCAACTCAAAATGTTAATGCTAATGATTTCAAAATATTAATGAGCCATGACCCATCACATTGGGAAGCTGAGGTTATAGATGATGAATATCATTATCATTTAACCTTAAGTGGGCATACACATGGTATGCAATTTGGTATAGAAATACCAGGTTGGATAAAATGGAGTCCAGTTAAATGGCGCTACAAACAATGGGCAGGAATTTATAAACAAAAAGGACAATACATTAATGTAAATAGAGGTTTTGGGTATTTGGCCTATCCTGGTAGAGTAGGGATTTGGCCAGAGATAACAGTAATTGAACTTAAAAAGAAATCTAATATTGTTTAATTTTTTGTAAAAGCTATATGTTTTCTTTTAAAAAGATTATTTTTATAAAAAGGAAACAGAACCAATTATATCCTTAATATTCAGTAAGTAAATAAAAAATTGTAGGTTTGTAATATTGGGTTTAAGTTTAAACTTTAAGATATGTCAAAATTTGGTGAACTCATAGATATTGAAATCCCTGTGCTATTGGATTTTTTTACAGAGTGGAATGAACAATCTACAGCAATGCATCCTGTTCTAAGGGATGTTGCAGCAGCACTTGGCGATAAAGCTAAAGTAATTAAAATTGATGTAGAGAAAAATAAAGAGCTTTCTGAAGCACTTAGAGTAAAAGGCTTGCCAACACTTATTATTTATAAAAATGGTGAGATGAAATGGAGGCAAAGTGGTGAACAGGATGCAAATACTTTAATTGGGATTGTTCAACAATACTTATAATTTCAAATAGCTTTAAATGTAAATCCTTTTTTACTGAAGTAATCCAATACCTTAGGAAGAGCGTACATCATATTCTTTGATGCTTTTACACTATCGTGAAACACTATTATATTTCCTTCAGAAGTATTTTCAATGGCATTTTTTAAGCATTCTTCTTTTGTGATTGATTCTTCCCAATCGAAGGTAATCACACTCCACATAATAATTTTATAACCCAATTCAATTAGTTTTTTTCCTTGAGAAGGTTTGATTTTTCCATAAGGCGGCCTAAACAATTTTTGTTTTTTTTCTTGGGTTTTATTTAATTGGTTAAAATCAATAATGTCTTCGGCTTGTTTTGCATTTTGTAAATAGTCTTTCTTGCTAGTTTGCCATCCTTTTAAATGGTTGTGGGTATGATTGCCAATTGAATGACCATTCTTTAATATGGTTTTAAAGATCTCAGGATGTTTTTCTACATTACTCCCAATACAAAAGAACGTTGCTTTTGCATTGTATTTATTTAATTGCTCTAACGTCCAAGTTGTTATTTCAGGTGTTGGGCCATCATCAAATGTGAGATATATGGTTTTGTCTCTAGACGAAAAATCCCAAACATAGTTTGGGAAAATCCGTTTTGTAATAGATGGTATTTTTGCAGGTATAATTGTCACGATAATTTATTCTGCTGGTATTGTGCTATCTCTTGTAATGCCCATTTCGATTTCGTCTTCAATAGTATTAACATCTTCTTCAGGACGTTCTTCATATAAGTAATCAAAAAGTTTTACATAATTATTGAATGTCATAAATTCTTTCTCAGCAAAAGGTTTGTCGTATTCTGCTAAAACTTTTACTAGAGCATTATAGCGTTCAATATCAGTGTAAACTTCCACAATATTTTTTTCTTGATTTTCACGAGATAATTCGCTGTAATATTTCAAATTTTCTTGATATTTTTCAGCAACATCTTTAAATAACTGACGTGCTTTTTCTTTTGCGCCAGTTTCATAATAAGCACCAATATAAGGTTCTAAAAGCGTATAATAACCAAACTTGTCTACTGGCATATTTTTCATAGCTATATCTGCTATTTCCTCTGCTTTGTCTAGTTTGTCTTCATTAATAAGTTGCTCTATTAACCGCGCTAAATTACCTCTGTATGTTATTGAGTTTCTTCGTGTTTCCGGATCGTGATAAATAGCGTCACTGCCACTATTTCCCCAATCCCAGTTTACAACTTTATTATACATTAAGTCGCTATCAACACGCCCCATATCAAAAGGGTTTGCGCGTTCTACAGGTGTTTTAATTGGTACTAATTTGTAAACCATTCCATCTAATTGCAAATAGTCTTTCATCCAGATATAATCATCTTCTCCAAAAGCACCACCAGTAAAATAAATTGGACGTTTCCAGTCATTATTAGCAACAATGTCTAACATTAATAAGCGTTGTTTGTAAAGTGCGCTTTCCTCAATTTTTATGTCTATATAAGGAACAATTTTATCGGCATCTTTTTGTTTAACAATACCGTTTTTAAGTACTTGTTCTTTGTTTACAGGAATTCTGATGTTTTCAACAGGATAATAATTCGTGTTTCTTAACTGCGAAGGATATTGATTTGGATCTTCACCTTGCAATTCTAAAATGCGTTTGAATTTTGTTTTAGGATTGTCGCTAGTAACAAAATCTATAAAATCCTTAATCATCAAAGTGTCCTTACTGTAAGTAGGTTTAGGTTTTTCTGTAACAGGATCTATATAATAGGTGCGCTTCATTATATAGTCTCGAGTGCCGTATTTATATTGATCGTGGGTTAAAGAAGAAGGAACTGGTTCGCTTTCATAAGCTTTACGCTTCATTTGGTCTATATACCAATCTGTTTGAAACAAACTAGTGTTTACTACACGAACATCAGTCCTAAAGCCTTCAATTTCTTGAGCATACCAAAGGGCAAACGTATCGTTATCTCCTATGGAAAATAGAATACCGTTTTCTTCACAAGAATCCAAGTACTTTTTGGCCATTGCTTTAGCAGTATATTTTCCAGATCTATCATGGTCATCCCAGTTATTAGCTGCTAAAATTGTAGGTACGAGTATTAAACAAACCAATGTTATGCCTGGAGCTAACATATTGCTTTTTATTTTTGATCTTAAAGCATCAAAAATAGCATAAACACCAAAGCCAATCCAGATGGCAAACACATAAAAAGAACCAACTACAGAGTAGTCTCTTTCGCGAGGTTCAAAAGGTCGCACATTGGTGTAAACTTGTATGGCTACTCCTGTAAAAAGGAAAAACACCAACAGCGTCCAAAATAATTTCTTGTCTTTATTGAAAAGGAAGAACAAACCGATTAACCCTAAAATTAACGGAAAGAAAAAATAAGTGTTTCTCGCTTTATTATTTTTCACATCACTTGGTAAATTGTCTTGAGATTGACCTAAATGCCATGAATCAAAAGCTTTAATGCCGCTAATCCAATTACCGTGGTTATCATAACGCCCTTGAATGTCGTCTTGTCTTCCAGTGAAATTCCACATAAAATAACGCCAATACATATAACCTAATTGGTATTCAAACATATAAGCAATATTGCTTGCAAGTGAAGGTTTTTGTATGTCTAAATATTGCTGGCCATATTGCTTTAAAAAGTTGTTATAATCTTCATAGTCGACAGCGCCACGAGCCACATCGTTTTTAAATTTTGAAATCACGTTTCTTATTTCTCCTTCATTAATATGAAGTGATAATTCTTCACCGTAATTTGCTACAAATTGATTGTATTCTGTTTCGGAAAGCTTTCCGTTTTGATAATTATAGATGAATTCATCCAGTTTTCTTTTAATTGATGGATCAAGTATGTATTCAGATTTTAAATCAAAATCTAAAAAACCGGAAAACATCATATAGTTTTCAGCGTTTTCAGCGCTCCACATACGTGGTAAAATAGAAGCTTGCTCAGAGTTGTAATTTTGTTTGGCATCTTTGAAATCGTTAACAATTACATATTTGCCTAACGTGTAATCTTTTTCATATTTAGGTTTGTCATCTACATATGGGTTGTTTTTATCCAATCCAGAATATTGATCTGTAAACAAAGGACCATAAAACAAATGTGTTTCTGGGTATTGCTCTAGATTATAATAAGCCAATAATTCTCTAGCGCTTGATGGGTTGTTTTCATTGATAACTACATTGGCATTGGCTCTTATAGGCAACATTAACCATGAAGAAAATCCTATAACAATAAACACTAAGCATAAAACACCTGTGTTTAAATGCACATAATTTTTCTGGCGTGTATATTTTAAGCCATAATAAATGGCAGCAACTAAAATTATTCCAGCAATTATAGAGCCTGAGTTAAAAGGAAGACCGATAGTGTTGACAAAGAAGATTTCTAAAAGACTGAAAAACCTTAAAATGTTTGGAGCTAAAAGCTTGAAAATAAATAATAAAATAGCAACAGAAACGACGTTTGCTATTATGAAGTTTTTTATAGTAACTGTTTTATAGTTTTTAAAATAATAAATCAAACCAATGGCAGGGATAGTCAATAACCCCATGAAATGGACTCCAAAAGACAAACCAATAACAAAAGCAATTAATATTAGCCAACGGTTGCCTCGAGGGTTGTTCATATCGCGTTCCCATCGTAAACCAAGATAGAATAGAATGGCCATTATTAGAGTTGCCATAGCGTAAACTTCAGTTTCCACAGCATTAAACCAAAACGAATCAGTAAAAGCAAATGCTAAACTACCTACAAGAGCACTGCCTAAAATAGCTGCTGTTTTACTTTTAGAGTTTTTCTCGTTTTTAGCCATTTTTTGAAGTAGCAAAGAAATGCTCCAAAACATAAATAGTATAGTAAAAGCGCTTGAAACGGCACTTACCATATTTAACATCAATCCTGTAAGCTCTCCATTTCCAAAAGTAAAGGTTGAAAACATGGCTCCCAACATTTGAAATAATGGAGCTCCTGGTGGATGACCAACTTGTAATTTTGCTGAGGTTAAAATATATTCTCCAGCATCCCAATAGCTAACGGTAGGTTCTACAGTTAGGCTGTAAGTTATTAATGCAATTAAAAAAGCGATCCAACCTAATATGTTGTTCCATTTTTTAAAGTCGATTGATGTCATAAAATAGTAATGTTAATTAACTGTGGCGAATTTACTAATAAATATAAAAAGAGACTAAAGTATTTTACTTGTCTTAACAC
>ERZ1027208.416-NODE-416-length-16912-cov-21.953076_pt1 | contig 16912 bp, 19 predicted proteins | sample MGYA00520867_ERZ1027208 | MGnify/ENA primary metagenome ERZ1027208 (study PRJEB33311, sample SAMEA4378413) | marine metagenome | biome: Marine biome; feature: Fjord; material: Water | collected 2014-07-20T08:00:00Z/2014-07-... | depth 75 m ...
GTATTCAAAGTATTTAACTTATAATACCTCTTAAAAGTATACTCATTCATTTTTATGAAAAAATTGACTTTTAAATCTTATAAATCTTGTTACTTTTGAATCGCTTAAAAAACTTAAACAATTTATGTCTTCTAAAATATTAATTATTGGTGCTTGTGGGCAAATAGGATCTGAACTTACTTTTAAACTTAGAGAGATTTATGGGGAAGAGAATGTGATTGCCAGTGATATAAGTTATAACAATTTAGATATAGTAAACTCTGGTTTATTTGAAATTGTAGATGCAATGGATTATAAATCAATAAAAGTTTGTGTCGAAAAACATAATATAGACACGATTTATCTAATGGCTGCTATGTTGAGTGCTACAGGAGAAAAATATCCTATGAAGGCATGGGATTTAAATATGAATTCTTTGTTTCATGTTTTAAATCTTGCCAAAGCAAAGTTTGTAGAAAAAGTATTTTGGCCTTCAAGTATTGCTGTTTTTGGGCCTTCTACACCAAAAGAAAACACTCCACAATACACAACAATGGAACCTACAACAGTATATGGAATAACAAAACAAGTTGGTGAACGTTGGTGTGAATATTACAATCAAAAATATGGTGTTGATGTTAGAAGTATGAGATATCCTGGAATAATTAGCTGGAAAACTTTACCTGGTGGCGGAACAACAGATTATGCCGTTGAAATTTATCACGATGCTTTAAAAACCAAAACTTATGAGTGTTTTTTATCTGAAAAAACAGCTTTGCCTATGCTGTTTATGGATGATGCAATTAAAGCTACTATTGATATTATGACTGCCCAGAACAAGGATATTAAAATAAGATCTTCTTACAACCTTGCTGGAATTTCATTTACTCCAAAAGAAATTGCAGAGTCTATTAAAAAGCATATTCCTGAATTTAAAATAAGTTACAACCCCGATTTCAGACAACAAATAGCAGACTCTTGGCCAAAAAGCATTGATGATTCTCAAGCAAGGCAAGATTGGAATTGGAAACACAGTTTCGATTTAGAAGCCATTACTAAAGAAATGTTAGATCAATTAGGCGAAAAATATAAATAGTATTCTTCTAAAACAAACAAAAGAGCCGCAGTATACAGCGGCTCTTTTGTTTGTAATCTACTCAAAGCAAAACTCTTAATTTAAATTTTATCCATAAAAAAAGCCACTATTTCTAGTGGCTTATCTAAACTTGCTCCTCCTCTTAGGCTCGAACTAAGGACCCTCTGATTAACAGTCAGATGCTCTAACCAACTGAGCTAAGGAGGAGTGTTTTTCGCTATTGCGAGCGCAAATATAAATAGTTTTTCTTTTCTAAAAAAACTATTTATAAAAATTTTTAAAAAATTATTTAAATATGGCTTTAAAAATATCGTTGCCATTCGCAAACAATACTAAGGCTATTAAAATAAAGAACCCTACCATTTGTGCATACTCCATAAATTTATCGCCTGGCTTCCTACCTGAAATCATTTCATATAGTAAAAACATTACGTGACCACCATCTAAAGCTGGTATAGGCAAAAGGTTAAGCACTCCTAACATAATGGATAAGAATGCTGTTAATTCCCAAAAAGCGATCCAGTTCCATGAAGAAGGGAATAATTTACCAATAGCAGCAAAACCTCCAATTTGTGAAGCTCCCTTTTTAGTGAAAATATATTTAAACTGAGCTAAATAATCTTTCACTTTCCAATAACCTAAAGAGATTCCACCTGTAATACTTTCTCCAAAACTATAATCTCTGTGTTTAGGCTCGGGAAAACCACTTACAATTGGTTTTGTAACAATCCCTATTGCATTTTCTTCTGTTGGCTCTATTTTTAAAGTATCCGTTACACCATCTCTTTCAACAACTATAGTGATGTTTTCGCCATTTTTGTTTTTAATGGCATACGCTAAATCAGAAAAATACTCTATTGGTTTGCCATCTATTGTTAAAATTTTATCACTCGTTAACAATCCTGCTTTTTGAGCAGGTGTATCAGGCGTTATAGAATCTAATTCAAAAGGATATCTTGGAGTCATCCCTGGTACATCTCCAGCTTCAAATAATTTACTCCCAATATCTTCTGGTAATGTTAATGTTTCTATCTCTCCATTGGGATGTTTTACTTCTATGTTTTCGACATTACGAAACATTATATAGGTGTTTACATTTTCGGCTTCAGAAAAAGGAATTTCATCAATAGACACTATTTTATCACCTTGCTGAAAACCATAGTTTTCCATAGTCTTACTTACACTGTAACCGTAAACAACATCATCTGTATCTTGATAATTCTTTCCCCATACCATAAGAATCATTGTATATATGAAGAACGCTAAAAGGAAATTTACTGTAACACCACCTAACATTATTATTAAACGTTGCCAAGCTGGTTTAGAACGAAACTCCCAAGGTTGTGCTGGTTGTGCCATTTGTTCGGTATCCATACTTTCGTCAATCATACCGGCAATTTTTACATAACCTCCTAAAGGCAACCACCCAATACCATAAACGGTATCTCCTATTTTCTTTTTAAATAATGAAAACTTTACATCAAAAAACAAGTAAAATTTTTCTACTCTGGTCTTAAATATTTTTGCTGGAATGAAATGTCCTAGTTCGTGTAAAACTACTAGTATAGATAAACTTAAAAGTAATTGTACTGCTTTTATAAAAAATACTGTCATTTATTATTTCAATTTTTAAATCGCCCAAAAGTAAGTATTTAGACTTAGTTTAAAAAGCTATTATTGTAATGCTTTGAGAGTTATTGCAATTTGCAAGCCAAAAAGTATGTTGTCTTTCAATTTCATTGTATTTTTGCTTTATATCTACTCAAATCTTTATAAATGTTATCTTTTTTTAAAGACTATAAAAAATTCGCGATTGGCTTTATATTACTCTCAGCTGTAATAATAGCTATCTTTTATTCTATTTTAAACGTTGAAAAACCATTACCTATATATCAACCCAATAATGTGGAAAGCACACTTGTTGATAGTACCATTCAACATATAAAGAAATATCATAAGATAGCCGACTTTAGCTTGACTAATCAAAATGGAAAAACAATCACGCAAAACGACTATAAAGGCAAAATCTATGTAGCCGATTTCTTTTTCACAACTTGTCAGACAATTTGTCCAATTATGACAGATCATATGCGAGATATTCAAAAAGAAGTCTTAAATGATGATGACGTTATGTTGTTATCGCATTCTGTTACACCAAAAATTGATAGTGTAGAGCAACTTAAACGTTATGCAAAATTAAAAGGGGTTAATGATGCTAAATGGAATTTAGTCACTGGTGATAAAAAACATATATACGAATTAGCTAGAAAAAGCTACTTAGCTGTTAAAACAAATGGAAATGGTGATGAATACGATATGATTCATACAGAAAATTTTATGCTCATAGATAAAAAACGTCAAATTCGTGGATTTTACGATGGCACAGATCCTGAAGCTATTTCACAATTACTAAAAGACATTAAGACACTTAAAAAGGAGTATAAATAGCAGTTTTTCAGCTACAATTTTTTTAACGCTAATTTTTCACTTACTTTTGCTTCTTTAAAATCAATCTAAATAAGCTTGCAACTCACATTAGCACATCTTAAACGCGGCGAAAAAGCCATAATTGTCGATGTTTCATCTGCGAACATTCCTTTAAAACTTTTAGAAATGGGATGTCTGCCAGGGAACAGTGTCGAGCTTGTTCAAGTAGCACCATTTGCAGATCCAATGTACTTAAACATTAACGGTAGCCACTTAGCAATTAGAAAAGAAACTGCTCTTCACATTTTAATAGAAAGAATTACTAATGAGTAAGCAAATTAATGTAGCTTTAATAGGAAACCCTAACACTGGTAAAACTTCTGTATTTAATTCCCTTACAGGTTTAAATCAAAAAGTTGGAAATTACCCAGGCATTACTGTTGAAAAAAAAGAAGGTATTTGCAAACTGCCGCGTGGTGTAAAAGCCCATATTATTGATTTACCAGGAACGTATAGTTTAAACGCGTCCTCACTTGATGAGAATGTGGTTATAGAATTGCTTTTAAATAAAAATGATAAAGATTTTCCCGATGTTGCTGTTGTTGTTAGTGATGTTGAAAATTTAAAACGTAACCTTCTTCTTTTCACTCAAATAAAAGATCTTGAAATTCCTTGTTTATTGGTTATTAATATGGCTGATAGAATGCGCTATAAAGGCATTTCTTTAGATATAGATTATTTGGAAGAGCAATTGGAAACCAAAATTGCTTTAGTGAGTACTCGTAAAAATGAAGGGATTGATAATTTAAAGCAACTTATTGGCAGTTATAAAGACTTGCCTACAACACCTTGTTTAAATGCTTCTGAAATTGATCCTGATTATTTTGACAGATTACGCAAAGCATTTCCAAACCAATTATTATATAAACTTTGGCTAGTAATTACTCAAGATGTAAACTTTGGAAAAACCGATAGAAAGGAAATTGATGATATTAACAGTTTTAAAACAAAATCTAAAAGCGATTTAAAACGTCTTCAGCAAAAAGAAACCATTAAACGCTATCAATTCATAAATAATACGCTTAAAAAAGGACAAACCATTGATGCTTCTTTAGCTAAAGATTTAAGAAGTAAGTTTGATAGAGTATTAACACATAAAGTTTGGGGCTACGTTATTTTTGGATTTATTCTATTAACTATTTTTCAAGCTATTTACGATTGGTCTAGCGTACCAATGGATTTTATAGATTCTACATTTGCTTCATTAAGCGAATGGGCAAAAACCACATTGCCAGAAGGCGCTTTTACAAACTTAATAGCCGAAGGTATAATACCTGGTCTTGGAGGTATTGTTATTTTTATTCCTCAAATTGCCTTTTTATTCCTATTTATATCCGTGCTTGAAGAAAGTGGTTATATGAGTCGTGTCGTGTTTTTAATGGATAGGATCATGCGCCGTTTTGGTTTAAGTGGAAAAAGTGTAGTGCCTCTTATTTCAGGAACTGCTTGTGCTATTCCTGCTATTATGGCAACTCGTAATATAGAAAGCTGGAAAGAGCGTTTGATTACAATTTTAGTTACACCTTTTACAACGTGTTCTGCAAGGTTACCTGTTTATCTTATTATAATTTCATTGGTTATTCCAGAAGGACGCGTTTTAGGATTAAGTTATCAGGCATTAACCTTAATGCTATTGTATTTAATAGGATTCGGTGCTGCAATAATTTCAGCTTATATTTTAGATAAAATTCTTAAAATTAAAAACAAAACATTTTTTGTAGTAGAAATGCCAAACTACAAATTACCATTACTAAAAAACGTAGCGCTAACGGTTTTAGAAAAAACCAAGTCTTTTATATTTGGTGCTGGAAAAATAATATTGGCCATTTCGATTGTGCTTTGGTTTTTAGCGTCTTATGGTCCTGGAGAAAATTTTAATAATGCTGAAGAAATTATTTCTACTGAATATGCTTCACAAAATTTATCTTCTGAAGACTTACAACAAAAAACAGCCTCTTATAAATTAGAGCATTCTTTTATAGGCATTACTGGTCGCGCTATCGAACCTATTATTAGACCTTTAGGTTACGATTGGAAAATTGGTATCGCGATAGTGAGTTCTTTTGCTGCTCGTGAAGTTTTTGTTGGTACATTAGCTACTATTTATAGTGTTGGAAGCGATGAAGAAGAAACCATAAAAAATAGAATGGCAGGAGAAGTAAATCCTATTCTTGGCGGACCATTATTTAATTTTGCTTCTGGAATCTCTTTACTATTGTTTTATGCCTTTGCAATGCAATGTATGAGCACACTAGCTATTGTAAAAAGAGAAACAAATAGTTGGAAATGGCCTACATTGCAATTTGTAATTATGACAGCTATCGCATATATAGCTGCATTAATTGCTTATCAATTTTTAAAGTAAAAGGTTTACCTTTACAATACGACTAAAATATTATGAACACTCTTATTCAAAACACATTAGCCTTTACAGCAGTCGGATTTGCTTTAATATATTTAGCAAAAAAATTCGTTTGGAAAAAAGCAAAACCTAAAAAAGCTTGTGGTACAGACGATTGCGGTTGCCACTAAATAATTATGTCTCTAATCTTAATTTTATTAGCTTATTATTTCGATTATAAATCTGAAAAAGAAACTTTTAAAAAAGATTTACTTGGAGGATTATATGTGTTTCTAGCCTTTTTAATATACAGCTTAACACTAAAATTTATTTTTGGAATTCACATCCTATATATCATATTTTCTATTGGAATAGAAATACTACTTTTATTTAGTTTTAAAGCTTTTCTTAATAACAAAAATTAATTTTTAACCTCTAACTGTATATAATAATCCTCTGGTTTAATTTTTTCTTTATAAACTGGGTAAGGAGAAACATTATATGCAGAAATATTTAAATTTTCTGAAGCAAATAAATTAGCAAATTGGTTTTGTAATTGACTTGAAGGGTTAAATGTTAATTTTTTTTGCTCAAGTTTCTTTCCGTTTTTATAAACATCAACTAAAACAACAGCTTCACCAGCCCAAATACAAGTAACGTTTTTAGGGCAACGTGAATCTGATAAAACCTCAACAAATTTCAGTTCAACGTCATCAACCTGTAATACCTTTCCAAATTCTAATCTTGATACTATTTTTGGTGTTTCAGCTTTAACATTAGTTGAATCTTGAGCAAAGTTTATGAAGGAAATTAAAAATACTAGTACAAAAAACAGTTGTTTCATTATTTTATCTTTTAATAGTTTAAAGCCTAAACTATGCCAAAGTACTAAATCTTTTATGATTATATTATTTTTTTAGTTACATTTGAAAAATATTTAAGCTTACTTAAAAATTAATTAAAGCAACAATAAATGTCTGTAGCTATTGAAAACTTTGTAAAAGCAATTTACAAAAACGATGTTCAAGATAATAATGATACCAAACCAGGCAACATTGCTAAAAAACTTGGTATATCTAATGCTGCGGCAACAGATATGGCAAAGAAATTAGCTACTAAAGACTTGTTGCATTATGAGAAGTACCAAGCCCTTCAACTCACCGAAAAAGGTACAAAAATGGCACTTAATGTGGTACGCAAACATCGTCTTTGGGAAGCATTATTGTTTAAAATGTTTGATATGTCTTTACACGAAATTCATCGTGAAGCCGAATTACTGGAACACGAAACTTCAGATTTTTTAGCTGATAAAATCAGTGAGTTTTTAGGAAACCCAAAATTCGATCCTCATGGCGATCCTATTCCGAACGCAAATGGCGAAATAACTACCGAAGACACTTCAATTACGCTCTCAAAAACTAAAGAAGGGAAAACATATATTATCTCTCGTTTAATGAGTGACGATAAAGAGTTCTTCGATTTTTGTGCACAAAACGGACTTAAATACGGAAACACGATTGTGGTGACAAAACAATTCAGCAAAAATAAAATGACCCAGATTTCAATTAATAATAATACCATTCTTTTAAACGAAGATTTTACAAATATTATTTACGTTAATGAAACGAAGTAAACACATAAAATTCATTTGCACAGTTGCTTTAACCGCAACTTCATTATCAATATTCGCTCAGGAACAAGACACACTCGATGCATTAATAACAGATAGACCAGACCAAACGGAATCCCCTAATGTGGTGCCAAAAGGGTTTCTTCAAATAGAAACGGGTGCCTTTTTTGAAACCTTCGAAAACAATAATATTAAAACTGAAGACTTTACGTATAACACAACATTAGTGCGTTATGGTTTGCTTGACAATTTAGAGCTTCGATTAGGTTTTGATTTTAAAGAAGGTACAACTAAAATAAATGGGAATAAGCTAGACAATGTTACAAGCGGTTTCAATCCTTTATTATTAGGAATAAAAACAAGCATTGTTAAAGAAAATGGATGTTTTCCAGAAATAGGATTACTAGGTCATTTATACTTACCGTTTACAGCAAGCACAGATTATAAGCCAGAAACAACAGGTGTCGACTTCAGGTTTGCTTTTGCTCACACATTAAGTGGCAACTCAAGCCTATCGTATAATATTGGTGCTGCTTGGGGAGATGATTCGTCAGAAGCGGCTTATGTTTACACAGTTTCTTTCGGACAAAGCATTACAGAAAAACTTGGTGCTTACGCAGAACTATATGGTAATTTACCAGAAAACAATAAAGCAAACCATCTTTGGGATGCAGGATTAACCTATTTAATTTCTAACAATGTACAACTCGATGCAACCGTTGGATCAAGCATTACAAAAGGACAAGATTTATTATTAAGCGCTGGAGCGAGCTTCAGAATACCTTCAAAAAATAAAAGTTAAAACATGAAAAAAAACATACTCATACTACTAATAGCTGTATCACTTTTTAGTTGCCAAAAAGAAGCCAAACATAACAACTCAAAACTTAATATTGTTACCACTACTACAATGATAACCGATTTGGTTAAAAATGTTGGAGACACCTTAATCAATATTCAAGGTTTAATGGGAAGTGGCGTCGATCCTCATTTGTACAAAGCCAGCGAAGGCGATGTGTCTAAATTGGCGAATGCCGATATTATCTTTTATGGCGGATTGCATTTAGAAGGAAAATTAGTCGAAGTGTTCGAGAAAATGGAACATCAAAACATTAAAACCGTAGCGCTTTCAGACGCACTAGACCCTAAAACATTAATCGGTTCTGAGTATTTTAAAGGTAATTACGATCCGCATATTTGGTTCGATATTGACTATTGGCAACAAATCACTCATTTTGTAGTGGCAAAACTTTCCGAAGCAGTTCCTGAACAAAAAACAGCTTTCGAAGCCAATGGAAATGCATATATAGAAAAACTAAAGGCATTAAAAACCGAAATAAAAGCAACCATTGAAATGCTTCCGCAAGACAAACGTGTTTTGGTAACAGCGCACGATGCATTTAATTATTTCGGGAAAGCATACGGTTTTGAAGTTGTTGGTCTTCAAGGTTTATCAACCGCAACCGAAGCTGGTGTTCAAGATGTTCAAAAATTGGCTACATTTATTATAGACAAAAAAATTAAAGCTGTTTTTGTAGAAAGTTCGGTTCCAAAACGAACTATCGAAGCACTACAAGCAGCCGTGAATTCAAAAGGACACAATGTTATTATTGGTGGTACATTGTATTCCGATGCGCTTGGAAGTGCTGGAACTGAAGAAGGCACATATATAGGAATGTTTAAGCACAATGTAAACACCATTGTAAACGCCTTAAAATAAAATTATTAGAAGCTATTTCCTGCTTTCGGCAGTCGCTCTCAAAATGTTATATCGACTGCGCTCGATATAACATTTTGAGGAGCTTCAACAAATGCCTCAATCAGGGCTAAAAAATGGTTTTAGAAGAATTAAAGTAGATAATATTAAATTTATTGTCCGTTCGAGCGCAGTCGAGAACTATTTTAAATAGAATAGTTTAAAAATAAAAAGGTTTCAACCTCGCTCGACTAGGCATCAAATAAAAGATATGAAACAAAACATAGCTGTAAAAGTAGACGATTTAACGGTTGCTTATAACTACAAACCTGTACTTTGGGATATTGATTTAGAAATTCCAGAAGGCGTACTAATGGCTATTGTAGGACCAAATGGCGCAGGAAAATCCACACTTATCAAATCCATTTTAGGAATATTAAAACCCATTGCAGGAAGCGTAACTATTTACGGAAAACCTTATGAAGAACAACGTAAATTAGTTGCTTATGTACCACAAAAAGGAAGTGTAGATTGGGATTTTCCAACCACAGCTTTAGATGTGGTGATGATGGGAACTTACGGCAGTTTAGGCTGGATAAAACGACCAAAACAAAAAGAGAAAAAAGCAGCGCTTGAAGCTTTAGAAAAAGTAGGTATGTTAGCTTTTAAAGGCAGACAAATCAGTCAGCTTTCTGGCGGACAACAACAACGTATATTTTTGGCAAGAGCCTTAGTGCAAAACGCATCAATATACTTTATGGACGAACCTTTTCAAGGCGTGGATGCAACCACAGAGATTGCTATCATCAATATTTTAAAAGAATTACGTAAAGCAGGAAAAACAGTAATTGTTGTACATCACGATTTACAAACCGTTCCTGAATATTTTGATTGGGTGACATTTTTAAACGTGAAAAAAATTGCCACTGGTCCAGTTAAAGATATTTTTAACGATGATAATTTAACCAAAACCTATGGTATTAACTATAAAGTAAGCATTCAGGAATAATGGATATTCAAGAATACTTCAGACTCGTTTTTAGCGATTACACATTGCGCACAATCACACTTGGAACAGCCATTCTTGGTGCTGTTTGTGGTATGCTTGGTAGTTTTGCTGTGCTTAGAAAACAAAGCCTTTTAGGTGATGCTATTTCTCATGCAGCTTTACCAGGAATTGCCATTGCGTTCTTGATTACTGGAGCAAAAGATAGTAACACGCTTTTATTGGGTGCTTTGGTAAGCGGACTTGTTGGTACATTTTGGATTCGTGGTATCGTAACCAAAACACATTTAAAATCGGACACTGCTTTAGGATTGATTTTGTCTTTATTCTTCGGATTTGGAATGTTATTACTAACCTTCATTCAAAAACAACCTAATGCCAATCAAGCTGGATTAGACAAGTATTTGTTTGGACAAGCTGCTACTTTAGTGGAAAGTGATGTTTGGTTAATGGCAACCGTTACAGGAGTTTGTTTAATTGTACTTCTACTCTTCTGGAAAGAATTTAAAATTCTATTATTCGATGCCGATTATACAAAAACACTAGGTTTCAATACAAAATTTATTGATATTTTAATCACCACATTCATTGTATTAGCCATAGTTTTAGGTCTTCAAACGGTTGGAGTTGTTTTAATGAGCGCTATGCTTTTAGCTCCTGCTGCCGCTGCAAGACAATGGACAAACAGCTTAAGCACAATGGTTATTCTTGCAGCTGTTTTTGGTGCATTTTCTGGTGTGTTTGGTACAGCGATAAGCGCAAGCCAAAACAACCTGTCCACTGGACCAGTGATCGTACTTGTTGCAGCTGTTTTTGTATTGTTTTCATTTGTGTTTTCACCAAGTCGAGGCGTTTTATTCAAACAAATTCGATTTATAAAAAATCGTCGCGATTTAGAACTTCATAAAACATTGGCATTTATGTATAATATTGCTGAAACTCACGATAATATTTCGCATCCTCATACCATTAAAATTTTAAATAATTTTCAAGGATTTACGAGAGGAACACTTCAGAAATTAGTGGATAAAAATTACGTTACTCTAGATGGCAATATGTGGAGTTTAACTGAAGAAGGTTTCAAAACGGCTTCAAATTTATATAACCAACAAAACAAATCTGATGAATAACGCACAAATTGAAATACAGCTTATCGCAAGCCTTGTTGCTATTGCTTGTGCTATTCCAGGAACGTTTTTAGTACTTCGGAAAATGGCTATGATTAGTGATGCGATTAGCCATTCTATTTTACCAGGAATTGTGGTTGGATTCTTCATCACACAAGATTTAAATTCCCCTTTATTGATTCTTTTAGCTGCTTTTACCGGAATTATCACAGTAGTTTTAGTAGAATATATTCAAAAAACAGGATTGGTAAAAGAAGATACGGCTATTGGTTTGGTTTTTCCTGCCTTGTTTAGTATTGGTGTGATTTTAATAGCTAAAAATGCCAACGATGTTCACTTAGATGTTGATGCCGTTTTATTGGGTGAATTGGCTTTTGCTCCTTTTGACAGATTAATGGTTTCTGGCATTGATATTGGTCCGAAATCACTTTGGATTATTGGTTCAATATTGCTTATTACTGTTTGTTTGTTATTTGCTTTTTTCAAGGAACTAAAATTAAGCACATTTGATAAAGGTTTAGCAGCCTCTCTTGGATTTTCGCCAGTCATTTTACATTATGGCTTGATGTCTGTAGCTTCTGTAACAACGGTTGGTGCTTTTGATGCTGTTGGAGCTATTTTAGTCGTTGCACTTATGATTGCGCCTGCTGCAACTGCGTATTTGCTCACCACCGATTTAAAGAAAATGCTTGGGTTAGCGATTTTATTTGGCGTGTTTAGTGCCATTTCTGGTTATTGGGTTGCGCATTGGTTAGATGCTTCCATCGCTGGATCCATTACAACCATGTTAGGTTTATTATTTTTAATGGTGTATTTATTCGCCCCAAGTAAAGGCGTCATTGCAGTGTTATATAGAGAAAAACAACAACGTACTGAAGTGTCTTTATTAACGTTTCTTCTTCATTTAAAAAATCATAGTGAATTAGAAGAACGTCACGTAAATCATTTACAAGAACATATTAATTGGCAAAAAGTAAGAGCAAAAACCGTCTTGGATTTAGCGATTAAGAACAATATGATAACCATCAATGAAAACATTGTTTCACTAACAAAAAAAGGTGACGAATTTACTTCTAAAGCTATTGATTATATCATCACCAATGAAGATGCTCAAATTGAAGACATGAAAGATGATTTCTTTTTGTTTAGAGGATAGCTATTCTTTTTTTAATAGTTCTTTCCCTTTTAACCAAGGTATTTCTGATTCATAAAATCTGATTGAAGTTTCAACAACTCTATTAGATTTATCTCTAGGGGATTTACTCTTAAATCTTGCTTTGGAGTTGTTAAAATTCAAAATGTATTCATCATCTAAATCTGATGAATCTACAGAAAAGTAAATTAGCTTTTTATCGGCTTCCCAAGTCCCTTTTGCATATTCATTTTCTTCAGGAGGAATACCTCCATCTAATTTTCTATAAGAATGAAATAAAAAAGTCCCATTAGTGTTTAAACTTAGTTTATATATTACAATTCCATTTATACCTTCAAATCTAAACTCATAATCCCCAACTTGATCTTCCGATTGAGCAAACAACATAGTGCTCGAAGTAGCAAAGAACTGTATCAATAAAATTAGAATAGTTTTTTTTATCATAATTTTCTAAAAATTAAAACCCTTTTTCTTTTTGTAATTGCTCGTAAGCTTTTTGCACTTGCTTAAATTTTTCTTCGGCTCCTTTTTTGTGCTCTTCTCCTAAATGTTCTACTTTATCTGGATGATATTTTTTAGCCATCTTTCGGTAGGCTTTTTTAATCTCGTCTGTAGTTGCTGCTTTTGTAATTTCTAAAATTTTATACGCATTATCACTACTATTATAAAACATCGCTTTAATGCTGTTATAATCGCGTGAGCTTATCCCTAAATAACCAGCAATAGTATAGATTTGTTTTTCTTCATCTTCAGTTACCATTTCGTCTGCTTTGGCAATACCGAAAAGAAAATGCATTAATTGTAATCGCGATGGATGATCCATCATTTGTCTTATTTGCAAGCAAACTTGACGTGTAGATATATTTTGAGTACTTATGTTTTTAAATAATTTAAAGGCATTGTTTGCACGATCTTTACCATACATATTTACAAATTGCTTACGTACAAAATCCAGCTCGCGTTGGTCTTGTTTACCATCGGCTTTTATAACTATGGATGCTAGTATTAGAAGACTTACTTCAAAATCTCCAGATTGGGTTTGTGGGCGTTGTTGTGTTCTGTAATTGGGTTGACGCTGTTCGTATTGTGGTCTTCTTCTACCTTCTTGTCTTTCTCCGAGTAATGGGTTACCTTCTCCAGAGGCAAAGGCATCTCCTAAACTCCCTAAAGCCAAACCTATGATAGCACCAATTGGTCCTCCAAGTGACCAACCTAAAGTTGCCCCAATCCATTTTAATCCGTTCATATTGCGTTATTAATTTATGATTTCAAATATACTATTTTGTTTGTTCTATTTTGTGGTGTTTTGTTACAGATGCGTTAAGGATAGAGTAATTTGTCTGAGCTCTTTTTTGTCTTAAAACAAAAAAAGCGAGTTGCGATAGCCTGACCTTATGACACCATAAGTGTTATAAGGGAACGCCATAAGTATAATTGCACGATTTTTGATTAACTTTGCACAGAAACTATTATTAAACATAAAATTTAAAAAATATGTATCCAGCAGAATTAGTAAAACCTATGCGTGAAGACTTAACTAACGTTGGTTTTGAAGAATTACAAACGGTAAGTGATGTGGATGCTGCTATTGCAAAAGAAGGAACAACTTTAGTGGTTGTAAATTCAGTTTGTGGTTGTGCGGCTGCCAATGCAAGACCTGGTGCGAGAATGAGTTTACAAAACACAAAACGTCCTGACAACTTAGTTACTGTATTTGCAGGTGTTGATAAAGAAGCTACGGACAAAGCTAGAGAATATATGATTCCTTTTCCTCCAAGTTCGCCTTGTATGGCTTTATTTAAAAATGGAGAATTAGTGCATATGCTAGAACGTCACCATATTGAAGGTAGACCAGCAGAACTTATTGCCACTAACTTAATTGATGCTTATAACGAGTATTGCTAAGTTTTCATAAGGTACTATAAAATTTAACCACGATTTATTCGTGGTTTTTTTGTACTTAATTTTCATTGGTTTATTTTTGTTAGAGTACTTAATTAATTCGCTATTAATGCAAAAAACACTAGCTTATCCTTTAACTATAATTTACCTTTTATGCTTTGGCTTAACATTGGTAATATTCCATCCTATACAATGGATTTGCCTTAATGCTTTTGGCTATCATGCTCATAAAAAAAGCGTAGATGCTCTACAATTTTTTTTATTACGTTGTTTAAATATTCTAGGTACACGTTTCTCTTTTAATAACCCTTATAATATTGAAACTGACCAACCTTTAATTATTGTATCCAATCATCAAAGTATGTATGACATATCTCCTATAATGTGGTATATGAGAAAATATCATCCTAAATTTATAAGCAAAATAGAATTGGGCAAAGGTATTCCAAGTGTATCTTATAATCTGCGCCACGGAGGTTCTGCTTTAATTGATAGAAAGAATCCTAGGCAATCCATAAAAGCCATTCAAGATTTTTCAGAATATATTGAAACCAATAAACGTGCAGCTGTTATTTTTCCTGAAGGTACACGTAGCAAAACTGGTGAACCAAAAAAGTTTCAAAGAAAAGGATTAATAACTCTTTTTAAAGGCATTCCCTCTGCTACTATTGTGCCAATTACAATTAACAACTCATGGAAAACCTTAAGGTATGGAAAATTCCCAATGGGTTTAGGTGCTCGCATTACTTTTACTGTTCATCATCCTTTAAAATTAGCTAACTTTACAGATAAAGATGCACTTGTAGATAGTATTGAAAAAACCATAACAGATAATATTAAAATATAGATTATGTCATTAAAAAATGTAAGATTGGAAGTAATGCGGTTTTTAGAAAAAGATGTAGATTCTTTGATAGATAAATATTTAATTCCTGTTGAAAAAATATGGCAACCAACAGATTTTTTACCTCATTCTGAAACAGATACTTTTTTTGAAGAAGTAAGAGAAATAAGAGAGCTTTCTAAAGAATTACCTTATGATTTTTGGGTAGTTTTAGTTGGCGATATGATTACAGAAGAAGCTTTGCCAACCTACGAATCTTGGTTAATGGATGTTGAAGGCATAGACCAAGTTGAAAGAAACGGCTGGTCTAAATGGATAAGACATTGGACCGCAGAAGAGAATAGACACGGAGATGTATTAAACAAATACTTATACTTATCTGGTAGAGTAAATATGCGTGAAATTGAAAAAACCACTCAACATTTAATTGCAGATGGCTTTGATATTGGCACAGATAGAGATCCTTATAAAAACTTTGTCTATACTAGTTTTCAAGAGCTCGCTACTTATGTTTCCCATAATCGTGTCGCTAAATTAGCTAGAGAAAAAGGTAATAAACAGCTGGCCAAAATGTGTAAAATAATATCTGGTGATGAAATGAGACATCACCACGCATATAGTGAGTTTGTTGAACGCATTTTTGCTGTAGACCCAAGCCAAATGATGTTGGCTTTTCAATATATGATGAAGCAAAAAATAACAATGCCAGCTCATTTTTTAAGGGAATCTGGTGACAAAATAAGTACTGCTTTTGAAGAATTTTCTAACACAGCACAACGTATTGGTGTTTATACCTCTTTAGATTATGTTGAAATTTTGCAAAAACTCATCAACCGTTGGGAAATAGATAAAATAACAAACCTTACTGAAGACGCTGAAAAAGCAAGGGATTATTTAATGAAACTCCCTAGTCGTATGATGCGTTTGGCAGACAGGATTAAGATTCCTGAAAATTCTTTTCAGTTTAAATGGGTTGAACCTGCTAAATTATAATGTTTTATGCATAAAAAGGAACTGGTTAACAGTACTATTGATTTTGTGAAAAGCGAGCTTAAAGATGCTGAAGGTGGTCACGATTGGTTTCATATAGAACGTGTTTACAAGAATGCCTTACTTATTGCTAAAAATGAGAAAGTTGATGTGTTAGTTGTTTCGCTCGGCGCTTTATTGCACGATATTGCAGATAGTAAATTTCATAACGGAGACGAAACTGTTGGGCCAAGAATAGCTCGTGAATTTTTATTTAAACAGAATGTAGATTCTACTATTATTGAACACGTAATTAAGATTATTGAGAACATTAGTTTTAAAGGCGGAAATGAAACACAAAAATTCAGTTCGAACGAATTAGATGTTGTTCAAGATGCCGATAGATTAGATGCGCTTGGCGCAATTGGCATTGCTCGGACGTTTAATTATGGTGGATTCAAAAACAGAGCGCTTTTTAATCCTGAAATTCCTCCAAATTTGGAAATGAGCAAAGAAGAATACAAAGCTTCAACTCATCCTACTATTAATCATTTTTACGAGAAATTACTTTTATTGAAAGATAGAATGAACACCAAAACCGGAAAACGAATTGGCGAAGAAAGACATCTTTATATGGAACAATTTCTGAAGCAGTTTTACGCAGAATGGAATGGTAAAAAAT
>ERZ1027208.417-NODE-417-length-16895-cov-24.011342_pt1 | contig 16895 bp, 9 predicted proteins | sample MGYA00520867_ERZ1027208 | MGnify/ENA primary metagenome ERZ1027208 (study PRJEB33311, sample SAMEA4378413) | marine metagenome | biome: Marine biome; feature: Fjord; material: Water | collected 2014-07-20T08:00:00Z/2014-07-... | depth 75 m ...
ATATAATTGAGATATCAATAGAATTGAATTAATGAAGAAAAAAATCACTTTAAAACAAATAGCAAGAGAGTTGGATGTGTCAATTTCAACAGTTTCTAAAGCATTACGAAATAGTAAAGAAATTAGTGAGGATACAAGAGAAAAAGTACAAGCTTTCGCAAAATTATATAATTATAGGCCTAACAATATAGCTTTAAGCCTAAAAAACAGAAAAACTAAAACTATAGGTATTATTATTCCCGAAATTGTAGATTATTTTTTCTCAAAAGTTATTAGAGGCATTGAATTAGAGGCAAACAAAAGAGGTTACAATGTTATTGTAGGTCTATCTAATGAGTCTTTTGATACCGAGGTAATAAATATGGAAATGCTTGCAAACGGTAGTATTGACGGTTTTATATTGTCTATTTCAAAAGAGACTATGCAGCTGCAAGATTACCATCATTTTATAGAAACGATTAATCAAGGAATGCCTATTGTTATGTTTGATAGGGTTGTTAGTGAGGTTAATTGTGATAAAGTTATTGTAGACGACTTAATAGGAGCCAAAAAAGCAGTAGAAAAACTAATACAAACAGGTTGTAAAAGTATTGCGATAGTAACAACTAAAGACTATGTAAGCGTTGGAAGGCTTCGTACACAAGGTTATTTAGCAGCATTGCAGGCAAATGAAATTACACCAAAATCAGATTTGATTTTAAAGGTTGATGATAAATTGATTTCAGAAGATAATTTAGAAGCTTTAGAAAAAGAAATCGAATTAATTATTAAAAATAATAAAGACTTAGACGCCATTTTTGCTGTTAATGAATTGTATGCTTTAACGGCAATGAAAATCATTAGAAAGTGTGGGTTTAAAATTCCAGATGACATACAGGTCGTAGGTTTTACAGATGGAATGCTTTCTAAACATGCAGCGCCAGCATTAACAACAGTAAGCCAGCACGCGCAACAAATGGGAGAGAAAGCAGCCGAATTATTAATAGAAAGACTAGAGAATGAAGAAAGAGAAGATCCTTTTAAAACAGTTGTAATTGAAACAGAACTAATAGAAAGAGAATCTACCAAATAGAAATTTAACATTGCCCATTTAAAATCTTTATATATCTTTACCCCAATCAAAACTTATATTTTCACTCCTCACAAATAAGTTTTGATAAGTTTTTTCGCTTATCAAATAGTATAATTTAATACATGCTATAATGAAAAAACGTACACTAGGTTTTTTGGAAATCTGGAACATGAGTTTCGGGTTCTTAGGAATCCAATTCGGATTTGCCTTACAAGGCGGATTTATGTCAAGAATTTTCCAAACTCTAGGAGCAGAGATAGATGATATACCTATTCTTTGGATTGCCGCACCTTTAACAGGGTTACTTGTACAGCCTATTATTGGTTATATGAGTGATAGAACTTGGAGTCCAAAATGGGGAAGAAGACGCCCTTATTTTTTAATTGGTGCGATACTAAGTTCAATTGCATTGTTCTTTGTACCACATTCTCCAGCCCTTTGGGTCGCAGCAGGATTTTTATGGATACTTGATGCTTCCATAAATATTTCAATGGAACCCTTTAGAGCCTTAGTGGCAGATAAATTGCCTGATTCTCAAAGATCCTATGGTTTTGTTATTCAAACCTTAATTATAGGTGTTGGTACTTGGGTTGCAAGTAGTTTACCTTGGATGGTTTCAAAATTAGGCGTAAGTGATTCAGCACCTTCAGGTGTTATTCCAATGTCGGTTAAAGTCGCTTTTGGAATAGGTGCTTTTGTGTTTTTACTGAGTATTTTATACACTGTATTCACTACATCAGAATATCCTCCTGAAGATATGGAGGAATTTGAAAAAGAGAAACAAAAGAAAAATCAATTCATTTCAGATATTTTAAATAATATAGGCAATATGCCATTAACGATGAAGAAATTGGGGCTAATCCAATTTTTTAGTTGGTTCGCATTTTTCACGATGTGGAGTTTGGCAAATCCAGCATTAACAGAACATGTATTTAATACACCTGCTCCAATAGAAAGTGCTTATAATATGACGATTCCAATGCAGGCAGAAGCCTATAATGTTGCAAATACAGCATTTCAAAAATCTTCAAATGAAGTAGGTTCTTATATGGGAATATATGGCTTGTCTTCTATGGTATTTGCTTTAATACTGGTTTTTTACACTTCAAAAAGAAGAATTAATAGAAAGTTTGTGCATATGGCATCTTTAATATTAGGAGGTTTTGGTTTCATTTCAATGTATTTTCTTCCGTCACCGCAATATTTGGCGATTTCATTTGTATTAATAGGTTTTGCATGGGGAAGTATTTTATCAATGCCTTACGCTATGTTGTCCAGTTCAGTAGATCCTAAGAAAATGGGAGTGATTATGGGTATTTTTAATATGTTCATAGTAATACCACAAATTATTGCTGCTTTAGGTGGAATAAATTATATATCAGGACTTTTAGGAGAAGAAACTATAAATGCGATGCTAGTCGCGGGTGGAAGTTTAATTATAGCAGGGCTTTGTAATTTATTAATTACAAACAAAAATGCAATCACATATCAAGCAGAAGAAATATAAAAAGATGAATAAAAAAGGATTCATATTTGATTTAGATGGAGTCATAGTAGATACTGCAAAGTATCATTTTCTAGCTTGGAAAAAGTTAGCTAAAAGCATTGATGTCGATTTTACAAACGAACAAAACGAACAACTTAAAGGTGTTAGTCGTGTTAAATCCCTTGAAAAAATATTAAGCTGGGGAAATAAAAGTGTTAGCGAAGATAAATTTATGGAGCTTATGGCTAAGAAAAACGACGATTATCTTAGTTATATCACAGAGATGGATGAAACTGAAATACTTCCAGATGTAAATAGAGTCCTAGATTTTCTATTAGCAGTGAAGCAATCAATTTCTTTAGGTTCTGCAAGTAAAAATGCAAGAAAAATACTTAAAAAAGTATCACTAATTGAAAAATTTGACGCCATTGTAGATGGGAATGATGTTACCAAAGCAAAACCAGATCCAGAGGTTTTTTTAATAGCAGCACAGGAGTTGAATATAAAACCAGAAGACTGTATTGTTTTTGAGGATTCCGTAGCTGGCGTCCAGGCAGCCAATAGAGCCAATATGATCTCAATAGGAATAGGAGAAAAAGATGTTTTGCATGAAGCAGATTATATATTTAAAGACTTTACAGAAATGAGCCAGGAGTTTTTAGAAGAATTAATCAACAAGTAAGTCTTGGTTTCAATACATAAAGAGACTTTAAAATAAAATAGAATACCGCTTTCGCGGAAATTACAATCAAGAGTAAAAGAAAATGAACCTAGATTATATAAAACCAGATAATTGGTCAATCATTGAAGAAGGATTTGATGTAGATCGCGTAAAATCTTCAGAGAGCTTATTTAGTATCGGTAACGGTGCAATGGGGCAACGTGCTAATTTCGAAGAGCATTATTCCGGACCAACTTTTCAAGGAAGTTATATTGCAGGAGTTTATTATCCTGATAAAACTAGAGTCGGTTGGTGGAAAAATGGTTATCCAGAATATTTTGCAAAAGTACTGAATGCACCAAATTGGATAGGCATAAATGTCTTTGTTAACGATGAAAAATTAGATTTACACAGTTGTAAAACAGTAAAAAATTTCCGTCGAGAACTTAATATGAAAGAAGGTTGGCTATCAAGAAGTTTTGAAGCTACTTTACAAAATGACATAGAAATTAAAGTTGAGACTAAACGTTTTCTTAGTTTAGATATTGATGAAATAGGAGCTATAGATTACGCTGTAACACCATTAAATAAAGATGTCGAAATTTTATTTCAACCTTATTTAGACAGTGGTATTACTAATGAAGATACGAATTGGGATGATAAATTTTGGAATACTATCGATGTTTCAAAAGAAAACAACCAAGCCTTTATACAGGCAAAAACTATGAAAACTGATTTTCATACCTGTACGTTTATGGAATCTAAAGTGTTCATAAATAACAAAGCACTTCAAACCAAACCAGAAAGCATTAAAGATTCTAGTGTTGTCTCATTTACATATAAACAAAAAGTAAAAGCAAATGAAACGTATTCAATTCATAAATTTGGTGGTTATACAGTAGATAGAAATCACGATAAAAAAGAGTTGGTTTCCGTTGCAAAAAAAGTATTGCAGAAAGCTACACATTTAGGTTTCGAAGCATTGTTGGAAAAACAAAAAGAAGCTTGGGCTAAAGTATGGAATATGGCAGATATCACCATTGCTGGAGATGTAAAAGCACAGCAAGGTATTCGCTTTAATATATTTCATTTAAACCAAACCTATTCTGGCAAAGATGCTACACTGAATATTGGCCCAAAAGGTTTTACCGGAGAAAAATATGGAGGTAGTACGTATTGGGATACCGAAGCATATTGTATTCCTTTTTATATGGCAACTAAAGATCAAGACGTTGCTAGGAATTTATTAACCTATCGTTATAACCAATTGGATAAAGCCATAGAAAATGCTGAAAAATTAGGTTTTACTAATGGCGCAGCATTATATCCAATGGTAACAATGAATGGAGAAGAATGCCATAACGAATGGGAGATTACGTTTGAAGAAATTCATAGAAACGGAGCAATCGCTTTTGCAGTGTTCAATTACTATCGTTACACAGGTGATTTCTCATACATACCAGAAATGGGCTTAGAGGTACTTATTGGTATTGCTCGTTTTTGGCAACAGCGAGCTACATTTTCGACAGCACAAAATAAATATGTGATACTTGGTGTAACTGGTCCAAACGAATATGAAAATAATGTAAATAATAATTGGTATACTAATTACATAGCAAAATGGAGTATTAATTACGCTTTAGAATGTATTGAAAAAGTAAAAGAAGGTTATAATGACGATTATAAAAGAGTTCTAGGAAAAACGAAAGTATCAGATCCAGAACTTGATAAATGGAAAAAAGTAGCAGATAATATGTATTTTCCTTATTCTGAAAAACACCACGTGTATTTACAACAAGATGGCTTTTTAGATAAAGAATTAATAACAGTTGAAGATTTAGATAAAACGCAAAGACCAATAAATCAAAAATGGTCTTGGGACAGAATTTTACGTTCACCATATATAAAACAAGCCGACACATTACAAGGATTTTATTTCTTTGAAGACGATTTTTCAACTGAAGAATTAAAACGGCACTTCGATTTTTACGAACCATTTACAGTACATGAAAGTTCGTTGTCGCCTTGCGTGCATAGTATTCAGGCAGCGAAATTGGGGCAAATGGACCAAGCGTATCAGTTTTACTTACGCACGTCTCGTTTAGATTTAGACGACTATAACCACGAAGTTGAAGAAGGTCTGCATATTACTTCAATGGCAGGAACTTGGATGAGCATTGTGGAAGGTTTTGGAGGAATGCGTGTAAAGGATGATACACTTCATTTTACACCAAAAATCCCAAAACAATGGAAAGGCTATTCATTTAAAGTAAACTTCAGGGACCAAATATTAAAAGTGAATGTATCTCAAAATGAAACCACTTTTGAAATTGATGGAAACAATGAATTGGACATTGTAGTAAACGAAAAAGAAGTCTCTGTTTTACCCAATAAATTGGTAACTGTATAGTTATGAAAAAAGTAGTTTTCTTATTGGTTTTTCTTTTTTCAATTTGTTCAAATGCTCAAATCGAAAGAATTGAGCCGCCAAATTGGTGGGTTGGAATGCAAAATAATGCGCTTCAACTTTTGGTAAAAGAAAACAATATTGGTTCTTCAATACCAGAAATCTCATATCAAGGAGTGACTATTAAAAAAGTGCATAAAGCTAAAAGTCCGAATTATCTTTTTATAGATTTAGAAATAGAGAAGAATACAAAGCCTGGGTATTTTGAAATTGTTTTTAATCTTGAAAATGGAAAAAAAAAGAAACAGACTTATCAATTAAAAGAACGTTTAAAATCTTCTGATAAATATGTAGGTTTCAATAGCTCAGATGCTATTTACTTGATCACTCCAGATCGTTTTGCAAATGGAGATACATCCAACGATATTGATGAAATGTTGCTCGAAAAAACTATTGATCGTAAAAATGATTATGGTCGTCACGGCGGCGATATTAGAGGTATAATCAATCATTTAGATTATATAGATGATATGGGTTTTACTGCTGTTTGGCCAATGCCGTTATTAATTAACGATATGCCAGAATCATCATATCATGGTTATGCAATGACCGATTTCTATAAAGTAGATCCTAGATTTGGCACATTAGATGAATACATCGAGTTATCATCAAAAATGAGCGAAAAAGGAATGAAACTTATTATGGATCAAGTGGAAAACCATTGTGGAAGTGAACATTGGTGGATGAAAGATTTACCTTTTAATGATTGGGTAAACCAGCAAGAAGCTTTCGAAACAAATAAGCCTTTAAATAATTCAAATCACCGTCGCACAACCAATCAAGATTTATACGCTTCGCAAAGAGATAAAGACGAAATGAGTCAAGGCTGGTTTGTTTCTGCAATGCCAGATTTAAATCAGAAAAATCCATTTATGGCTAACTATCTCATTCAAAACAGTATTTGGTGGATAGAAACTTTGAGTTTAGGAGGTATTCGTCAAGATACATATCCTTATCCGGAGAAAATTTTTATGTCTAATTGGGCTGGAGCTATTATGAAAGAGTATCCTAATTTCAGTATTGTTGGAGAAGAATGGAGTACAAATCCATTGTTAGTTGGCTATTGGCAAGAAGGGAAAAAAAATAAAGATGGTTACGAAAGTCATTTAACATCATCTATGGATTTTCCAATGCAACACAATATAGTTGATGCTTTAAATCAAGAAGAAAAATGGGATACGGGTTTAGTGAAAATATATGAAGGATTGGCAAATGATTTTGCCTATACGCATCCAGAGAAGATTATGGTTTTTCCAGATAATCATGATATGAGCCGTATTTTTACGCAATTAAAAGGCGACATTCTAAACACAAAAACGGCATTAAGTTATTTGTTGATCTTACCAAGAATTCCTCAAATTTATTACGGAACAGAAATCTTAATGAACGATTTTAAAAAACCAGGAGACCACGGTCTATTACGTGGCGATTTCCCAGGAGGTTGGGAAGGTGATAAAGTGAATGTATTTACAAGTGAAGGATTATCAAAAGATCAAAAAGAGATGCGATCTTTCTTAAAAAAAGTATTAAACTACAGAAAAGAGAGCAAAGCCATTCAGGAAGGAAAAACTGTTCATTTCGCACCATTTATGGGAACCTACCTTTTATTCCGAACCTTAGGAGATGAAACAGTGGTTCATATTATTAATAAGAATGAAAAGGCTATAACTATTGATTTAAATCGGTATGAAGAAATTGGTTTAAAAGGAAAAAACCTTAAAAATATTATTTCTCAAGAGGAGTTGATTTGGGGAGATTCCATAGAGTTGAAAGAAAGAGGAAGCCTTATTTTAACTACAAAATTAAATTAATACGTCACCTCGAGCGCAGTCGAGAGGTCTTAAATAAATTATGAAGCAAATCATTTACATATTAATTGTTTTACTATTTCAAACAGCACATACGCAAGTCACTTTTTTAGTTAATGAATTGCCTGAAAATACACCTGAAAATGCATCTATTTATATATCTGGAGATTTTGAAGGTTGGACAGGCGGACAAGAATCATATAAATTAAACAAAACAGATAACGCTTATTCAATTACACTTACTGAACAATCAAATAACATTAATTTTAAATTCACACAAGGTTCTTGGGACTCTGTGGAAAGAGATTTAAAAGGAAAGCAAATAGAGAATCGCATCTATGCTTTTGAAAAAAAGAACGATACTGTAAATATTAAAATTTCAAGTTGGGATAAAAGTGATAGTGCTCAACTATCAACATTGTCAGACAATGTTTTTGTGTTGTCAGATAATTTTGAAATGACACAACTTAATAGAAAGCGAAGAATTTGGATGTATCTGCCTCCTAATTATAAAACTTCAAGCGAATCTTTCCCGGTAATTTACATGCACGACGGTCAAAATCTTTTTGATAACAATACATCATATTCTGGCGAATGGGCAGTTGATGAAACTTTAAATAAATTATTCAGAGATAATAATTCAAGTTTTATAGTTGTAGGCATCGATAATGGGGGCGAAAAAAGATTAGACGAATATTCGCCTTGGAAAAACAACAACTATGGTGGAGGCGAAGGAGATGCGTATCTCGAATTCATTGTCGAAACCTTAAAACCATATATAGATTCACATTATAAAACACTAACTGATAAAGAGAATACCGCAATAATTGGCAGCTCTATGGGAGGATTAATTTCGCATTATGCAGGATTAAAATATTCAGATGTCTTCGGTAAAGTGGGGGTCTTTTCTCCCGCGTTTTGGTTTTCACCAGAAGTGAATGAGTTTAGCAAAGCACAAAGTAATATTCAAGACTCTAAAATGTATTTTTTAGCTGGTGGAAAAGAAGGAGATAATACAGGTTACGAAGAAATTAGCCAGACTGTCATTGATATGAATAGTATGATAGATACTTTAAAGGAACAAGATTTTCCTTCTGAAAACATAAAATCAAAAGTAGTTCCAGAAGGTAAGCATAATGAGGAGCTTTGGAGAAATAATTTTGAAGAAGCCATACTTTGGTTATTTCCAGAAGCAATTAAAAAGCGTGAGTTTATTAGTGCTGAATTTCAAGATGGAGAAATTGTTGAGATAAAAGTGAGCGATGGAGAATATATAATTAATCCATATTCACCAAAAATCATTGAAACTATATTCATTCCAAACGGAGAACAGATGAAACCTAATTCTCACGCTGTTGTGATGAGTCCGAAATATTCATCTGCAAAATTCAAAGAAGACGATAAATCAATAAAATTTGAAACTTCAGGAATAACAGTAAACATTCAAAAGCAACCTTTTCAAATTTCATATTCATATAAAGGAAAAGAAATTACATCAGAAAGAAACGGCTATCAAAAAAATGATGAATTTGAAACCATTCAATTCAATTTAACCGAAGACGAAGTTTTATATGGTGCAGGAGCCAGAGCTTTAGGAATGAACCGTCGTGGCAATCGTTTGCAGTTATATAACAAAGCAGATTATGGTTATGAAACACATTCTCAATTGCTGAATTTTACAATGCCGATTGTAATCTCCTCTAACCAATATATGATTCATTTTGATAATGCACCAATTGGGTATTTGGATTTAGATAGCAAGCAAGATAATACATTGACTTATGAGACTATTTCTGGAAGAAAAACCTATCAAGTTATTGTGGGTGATTCTTGGCTGGATTTAATTGATAATTACACTGATTTAACAGGGAAACAACCTATGCCACCACGTTGGGCTTTAGGGAATTTTTCAAGTCGGTTTGGATACCACTCGCAACAAGAAACAATAGAAACCATTAATAAATTTAAAGAAGAAGAAATACCTGTTGACGCTATAATTTTAGACTTGTATTGGTTCGGGAAAGACATAAAAGGCACTATGGGAAATTTGGCTTTCGATAGAGATTCGTTCCCTAATCCGAAGCAAATGATTAAAGATTTACGTGCTAAAAATGTAGAGACCATTTTAATTACAGAACCTTTTATTTTAACGTCTTCAAGTCGTTGGAATGAGGCTCTCGAAAAGGATATTTTAGCAAAGGATTCCATAGGAAATCCGTTTACTTATGATTTCTATTTTGGGAATACAGGACTGATAGATATTTATAGTAATCAAGGCGAAAAATGGTTCAAAAAGATCTATAAGGATTTAGCCAAAATTGGAGTAACTGGTTTTTGGGGAGATTTAGGAGAGCCAGAAGTTCATCCATCAAAATTAATACACGCTACTGGAACAGCCGATGAGGTTCATAATATTTACGGTCACGATTGGGCAAAATTGGTTTTTGAAGCTTCACAGGAAGCCTTGCCAAATCAGCGACCTTTTATTTTAATGCGTGCTGGTTATTCTGGTTCGCAGCGTTACGGATTAATTCCTTGGTCTGGCGATGTCAACAGAAGTTGGGGCGGCTTGCAAAGTCAACCAGAAATTGCATTACAAATGGGAATGCAAGGTTTGGGTTATATGCATTCGGATTTAGGCGGTTTTGCAGGTGCAAATTTAGATAACGAATTGTACACACGTTGGTTGCAATATGGCGTTTTTCAACCCATTTATAGACCACACGCACAAGAGGAAGTGCCTAGCGAACCTGTGTATAGAGAGCCTAAAACAAAAGCATTAGCAAAACAATCAATAGAATTACGCTATAAATTATTGCCATATAATTACACGTTGGCTTTCGAAAACAATCAAACTGGAGCGCCATTAATACGACCATTATTTTTTGAAGATAACACAAGTGATTTATCCATAAATGCTTCCACTTATTTCTGGGGAAAAGACTTTTTAATCACACCCATTTCACATTCCGAAGTAAAGGAAACAGAGGTGTATTTCCCAAAAAAGAACAATTGGTATAATTTTTATACAGATGAAAAAATTGAAGGAGGACAAACTAAATCAATTCAAACTAAAGAAAATTCAATTCCAACTTTTGTTCGTGGAGGCGCATTTATTCCAATGGCAAAACCAATGCAATCCACCAAGGTATATAATGGGAATGACATAGTGCTTCATTACTATTTTGATCCTGAAATTGAAGAAAGTGAAGGGCAGCTTTATAATGATGATGGTTTAACTCCAAATGCTTTTGGTAATGGGCACTATGAACTTTTGGAGTTTGAAGCAGAACTTGAAAAACGCTGGTTAGAAATTGAATTTGAAGCTGAAATAGGAAAAAATTATGTAATTACAAACAAGCAAATTGAATTGATTATTCATAACATTCAAATAGCGCCCAAACGCATCAGAATTAACGGTAATAAAGTTCCAGTGTCTTGGAATAGTGCTAAAAAAATGTTGTCAATACCTGTGATTTGGGATTTAAAAGATGATATGAAAATAAAAATAAAACGATAAGATGAGACAGATTACTATCATAGCCATTGTATTTTTTATGCTGTTTAATTGTAAACAAAACAGTACTGATACTACATTAAATACAAAAGAAGCAGCGCCTTTTGTTTGGCAAGGCGCTAACCTCTATTTTTTGTTGACAGATAGATTTAATAACGGAGATACATCTAATGATATTAATTTTGATAGAACTGAAGAAACTGGTAAGCTTCGTGGTTTTGAAGGAGGTGATATTAAGGGAATCACGCAAAAAATAAATGAAGGATATTTTACAGATTTGGGTATTAATGCTATTTGGCTAACACCAATTGTAGAGCAAATTCATGGGGGAACAAATGAAGGCACAGGGACTACCTATGGATTTCATGGTTATTGGACAAGCGATTGGACAGCTTTAGATCCTAATTTTGGAACAAAAGAAGATTTAAAGGAATTGGTAGAAACTGCTCATAAAAAAGGAATTAGAATTGTCTTAGATGCTGTTATTAATCACACAGGTCCAGTGACTAAAAAAGATCCAGTTTGGTCAGATGATTGGGTGAGAACAGAACCACAATGTGATTATCAGTCTTATGAAACAACCATTACATGCACATTAGTTAAAAATCTTCCAGATATTAAAACAGAAAGTAATAACAATGTAGAATTGCCACGACAACTAGTTGAAAAATGGAAAGCGGAAGGTCGTTATGAGCAAGAAGTTGCAGAATTAGATGTGTTTTTTGAACGTACAGGCTACCCAAGAGCGCCACGTTTTTATATCATGAAATGGTTGGCAGACTATATCTCTGACTTTGGAATCGATGGTTACAGAGTAGATACTGTTAAACATACTGAAGAATTTGTGTGGCAAGAATTTAGAAAAGAATGTGATTATGCATTTACAGAATGGAAAAATAGCAATCCTGATAAAGTGCTTGATGATAACAAGTTTTATATGGTTGGAGAAGTCTATAACTATGGAATAAGTTCAGGCAAAGCTTTCGATTTAGGAAATAAAAAAATAAATTATTTTGATAAAAGTTTCAATAGTTTAATCAATTTTGAATTAAAGTGGAATTCAGCACAACAAGACAAGGAAACGATGTTCAAGCGTTATTCAGATACATTAAATTCTAATTTAAAGGGTTTTGGCGTGTTAAATTATTTAAGCTCACATGATGACGGCCAACCTTTTGATGCTAAGAGAGAAAAGCCTTATGAATCAGCAATTAAATTACTGTTGTCTCCAGGAACGTCTCAAGTGTATTATGGCGATGAATCTGCACGCTCATTGATTGTTGAAGAAACAGAAGGTGATGCAACATTACGGTCAAATATGAACTGGGATGCCATTCAAAATAATGTTAAAACAAAAGATGTTTTAGAGCATTGGCAAAAGCTAGGTCAGTTCAGAAAAAATCATCCAGCAATTGGAGCAGGGATACATCAGATGATAACTCAAGAGCCTTATGTTTTTTACAGAAGTTATTCAAAAAACGATTTTAACGATTTGGTTGTGGTTGGTCTAGATCTAGAAAAAGGAAGTAAAACTTTAGATGTTTCGAAAGTATTTAAAGATGGAGATGTTCTTCACGATGCATATTCAAATCAAGATGTAGAAGTTAAAAAAGGACGTGTAAAAGTAAATTCAGATTATAATATAGTGTTACTCGAAAATAAATAAAAGAATGAAAAAAATAGCTTTATTAATAATTGTGATAGGCATCATATCCTGCAAAACTTCCGAAGAAAAAATATTGGAAGTTGCATCTCCAAACACAAATATAAAAGTAAATTTTAATCTTACTGAAGTTGGTGAGCCGTATTATCAGGTGTTTTTTAATAACAAAACAATAATTGATACGTCTTTTTTAGGCTTCGAATTTAAAGAAGCGAAGTCTTTAAAAAACAATTTTAAAATTGTTGAAACCAAAACAAATAGTTTTAATGAAACTTGGCAAATGCCTTGGGGCGAACAGTTGGAGGTAGTAAATAATTACAACGAATTAAAAGTTGAACTACAAGAAAGTGTTGCACCAAATAGGAAGTTAAATATCGTTTTTAAAATCTACGATGATGGTATCGGGTTTCGATATGAATTCCCAGAACAAGAACAGATTAAAGACGTTTTAATAACCGAAGAAAATACACAATTCAATTTAACCGAAGATTACAAAACCTTCTGGATTCCTGGAGATTGGGATATTTATGAGCATTTATATAATACAACTAAATTCTCTGAAATTGATGCGATAAGTAAACGTAATCACCCAAATTTAGCACAAACATCCATTCCAAATAATGCAGTAAATACACCAGTTACTATGGTTGGAAAAGATGGAGTTCATTTAAGCTTTCACGAAGCTGCTTTAGTCGATTACTCAGGAATGACGCTAAGTGTGGACAAGGAAAATCTTTTAATGCAAAGTACTCTTGTCGGTTCAGAAAATCAAGATTATAAAGTAAAGCAAACAGTACCTTTTAATACACCTTGGCGAACCATTCAAATTACACACAATGCTCCAGATTTAATTGAATCAAATTTAATAGTTAATCTTAACGAACCGAATAAAATAGGAGATGTTTCTTGGTTTAAGCCAATGAAATACACAGGTGTTTGGTGGGAAATGCATTTAGGGAAATCCTCTTGGGATATGGCTTCAGGAAACCATGGAGCAACTACCGAAAATGCAAAACGTTTCATCGATTTTTCAGCAAAAAACAATATAAAAGGTGTACTGGTAGAAGGATGGAACACAGGTTGGGAACATTGGATTGGTTTTGAAGACAGAGAAGGCGTTTTCGATTTTGTAACGCCTTATCCAGATTACGATTTAAATGAAGTGGTTCGCTACGGAAAAGAAAAAGGCGTAGATATTATTATGCACCATGAAACTTCTGCAGCCACTAAAACCTATACTAAACAACAAGACACAGCTTATGCGTTGATGCAAAGCTTAGGTATTCACTCGGTTAAAACAGGTTATGTTGGTAAAATTTTGCCAAAAGGCGAATACCATCACGGACAATATATGGTGAACCACTATAACAATGCCGTTGAAAAAGCAGCAAAATACCAAGTGGCCATCAATGCACACGAACCTATTAAAGCAACAGGTTTGCGACGCACGTATCCAAATACAATTTCCCGTGAAGGGTTACGCGGACAAGAATTTAACGCTTGGGCTTCAGATGGTGGTAATCCTCCAGAACATTTACCAATTGTAGCCTTCACGCGTATGCTTGCAGGACCAATTGATTATACACCAGGCATTTTCAATATTAAATTCGATGAATATAAAAAAGAAAATCAAGTCAATACAACTTTAGCACAGCAATTAGCATTGTATGTGGTTATTTATAGCCCAATTCAAATGGCTGCCGATTTGGAGGAACATTACGAGGCGAACCCTAAAGCACTTCAGTTTATAAAAGATGTAGGCGTAGATTGGAGACAAACAAAAGTATTGAATGGTGAGGTTGGAGATTATGTAACCATTGCTCGAGAAGAGAAAGAAACGGGGAATTGGTTTTTAGGAAGCATTACAGATGAAAATGCTAGAACCTTAGATCTTGATTTCGATTTTTTAGCTGAAGGAGAAAGTTATATGGCAACCATTTATAAAGATGGAAAAGAAGCGCATTGGAACACAAATCCAACAGCTTTAGATATTGAAACCATTACAGTAGATAAAAATTCAAAACTCACTATACAATTAGCTGAAGGTGGTGGAGCAGCAATAAGTTTAATACAGCAAAACTAAAATAAAAAGCAGTAAAGCTTGTCGGCTATAGCACAGTCGAAAGGTCTCATTAAAATTTAAATCAAAAATGAAAAAAACACTATTAATATGTCTTCTTGTAAGCGTAATTTTTGCTTGCAAAACAGATAAGAAAGAAGAAACAAAAGCAGTTAAAGAAGAAGTAAAGGAACTTGCTTCAATTTCAGATTCAGTTTTGGAAAATGCAGTTATTTACGAAGCAAATATTCGTCAGTATTCAAACGAAGGCACTTTTGATGCCTTTACAAAAGATATTCCGCAGTTAAAACAATTAGGAGTAAAAATTATTTGGCTAATGCCTATTTTTCCTATTTCAGAAACAAAACGTAAAGCAACAGGAGGCGATTTTGCAAGCTTAATTGAAGATGAGGCAACTCGAAACAGAATGCTGGGAAGCTATTATGCTGTTACAGATTTTACTAAAGTTAATCCTGAATTTGGAACAAAAGAAGATTTTCGAGACTTAGTGAAAACGGCTCATGATAACGGTATTTATGTGATTTTGGATTGGGTTCCAAACCATACAGGTTGGGATCACATATGGTTAAAAACAAACCCAGAATTTTACACGAAAAATGCAAAGGGAGAAATTACAGATCCTTTAAACGAAGATGGAACACCTGTTGGTTGGGCCGATGTTGCAGACTTAAATTACGAAAGTGAAGGTTTAAGAACAGAAATGATTAAAGATATGAGCTATTGGATTACAGACGAATATGTTGATGGTTTTCGTTGTGATGTCGCAGGTTCTGTTCCGACCAGTTTTTGGCAGCAAGCAATACCTCAATTACGAACTAAAAAAGATGTTTTTATGTTAGCTGAAGCTTGGGAACCAGAATTGCTTAAAGACAATTTATTTGATATGGCTTATGGTTGGGATACACATCATGTTATGAACCATATTTCTCAAGGAGAAGAAACTGTTGACGCTTGGGACAAAAGAATGAAAGCTGTTAGTGAAATGTATGAAGCAGATGATATTATGATGAATTTTGTAACCAATCACGATGAGAACTCTTGGAATGGAACTGTAAAAGAACGTATGGGAGATGCATCAGAAGAAATGTTGGCTTTAAGTTATATAGCTCCAGGAATGCCTTTAATTTATTCAGGTCAAGAATATGATTTAGACCACAGATTATTGTTTTTCGAAAAAGACTCGTTTCCACATACAAAAGGAAAAGCATGGCCACTTTTGGAAAAATTAGGAAAGCTTAAAAACACAAGCTCGGCTTTAAATGGTGGAAAAAATGCTGCATCCTACAATAAAATTGAAACCGAAAATAAGGATGTTTTGGTTTTTAAAAGAAGCAAAGGAGGAAGTACAGTGACTTTTGTTGGTAATCTTTCAGATAAAGAGCAAACAATTAATAACATATTAGAAGGAACCTTCTTAGATTATATGGCAAATGAAAAAGTAGAGTTTAAAGAGGAAACACTCCGTTTAAAACCTTGGGAATATAAAATCTTAATGGATTAAAAAAGCCACCAAATTATAATTTAAAAAGCACATTATTTTCTAATGTGCTTTTTTCGTTTTAATAATATGTTAATATATCAAAAGTGTAACGACTAACCTATTAATTCGTAAATTTGCATACTGTATTTTATTTATGAAAAATATTAACGACAATATAGAATTACCTTTCGTAATTAATGTTGGGTTCAACAAACTCCTAGAGCATTACGAAGAGTTAGCAGAAAGCAATGATGAGTTCATAGCTGCTAAAGCACGTCGTGTATTAAAAACACAAAAGCCTCATCCTCTATTAAGAGAAGGTTTTAAAGAATGTTCATATTTTAAAACATATGAAAAAGAAATTAATATTATTCTTCAAGACTCATTTAGTGAGGTACTAACTAAAAATGAAATAAAAACTGCTTCTGTTCCATTTCACAACTTGGTTTTTAACTCCTCAGAGCGTTTTAAAAACATAATTAAAGATGCTGGAGATAATTTTGAATTGGAGATTAGTAATATGCCAGATGATGCAAGGTATATTATTGCCTGTACTATTATTTTAAAGATCCATTTTGGGTATGAATCTAATTATAATAGACCATTATATTTTGAAATACCAGATGCAAATGGTATGATGCGTTATTATAAAATTTTATAT
>ERZ1027208.419-NODE-419-length-16830-cov-19.854128_pt1 | contig 16830 bp, 14 predicted proteins | sample MGYA00520867_ERZ1027208 | MGnify/ENA primary metagenome ERZ1027208 (study PRJEB33311, sample SAMEA4378413) | marine metagenome | biome: Marine biome; feature: Fjord; material: Water | collected 2014-07-20T08:00:00Z/2014-07-... | depth 75 m ...
AGTTTATATGGTTAGTTAATGAAAAAGCCCGAAACAAATTGTTTCGGGCTTTTTCCCTTTTATTCTAAAAACTAAAAATGATCTACCATTTAATGATAACACTTCCCCAAGTGAAACCACTACCAAATGCGGCTAATACAACGGTATCTCCTTCTTTTACTTTTCCTTGCTCCCAAGCTTCTGTTAATGCGATTGGAATTGAAGCGGCGGTTGTGTTTCCATACTTCTGAATATTATTAAATACTTGATTGTCTTCCAATTTAAACTTACGCTGGATAAATTGAGCGATACGTAAATTCGCTTGATGTGGAATCAACATATCTATATCATCAACTTGCAAATCGTTTTTCATTAAACCTTCCATTATCACTTCACTAAAACGAACCACTGCATTTTTAAATACAAATTGTCCATTCATATGTGGAAAATAACTTTCATCATTTGGATTGTTTTCTGCTATAATATCTGTTACCCAACGCGTTCCCATTCCTGGTGCTTTTACAACCAATTCTTCAGCGTGTTCACCTTGCGAATGTAAGTGTGTAGATAAAATGCCTTTTGTAATATCTTCTTCTCTTGTTAAAACTGCTGCACCTGCTCCATCTCCAAAAATTACCGAAACACCTCGACCTCGTGTTGTTTTGTCTAATCCGTGAGAATGTAATTCAGAACCAATGACTAGAACGTTTTTATACATTCCGGTTTTAATAAAATTATCTGCAACAGAAATAGCATACACAAATCCAGAACATTGATTTCTAATATCTAAAGCTCCTACTGTTTTTATATCTAAAGCGTGTTGCACTTGTACACCTGGACCAGGAAAATACATATCTGGACTTAGGGTTGCAAACACGATAAAATCGATATCATCTTTATCTATTCCAGCGCGCTCTATAGCTACTTTAGCAGCCTTAACTCCCATTGTTGCTGTTGTATCGCCAGAACCATCTTTTACCCAACGTCTTTCTTTTATCCCTGTTCTTTCTTGTATCCACTCATCATTTGTGTCCATCATTTTAGACAAATCATCATTTGTGACTACATTATCTGGAACATAGTGTCCAAGTCCTATTATTTTCGAATTGTACATATTTACACTTAAATTATCTGTGCAATTTAAGTATTCTAAGTAAAAACCATTAAACAATTACATTTTATTCATTATGCACGCATAACACTTTATATTCAGTGTCAGTTTGTCATATTTCATCTATTGGCATTTTTGTTGCCTATCAGTTATAAAGCAATTAATAATAGTAACTGCGTCAGTTCGAGTTAAGGCATTAGCCGAAGTATCGAGAACCTCTTGAAATACTTGAAATGACGAAAAATAAATAACACACAATTATGGCAAAAGGAAATATTAACGTTTCAGTAGAGAACATTTTCCCTTTAATTAAAAAATTCTTGTACAGCGACCACGAAATTTTCTTACGTGAGCTTATTAGTAACGGAACAGATGCAACTTTAAAACTAAAGCATTTAACTAGTATTGGGGAAGCAAAAGTTGAATATGGAAACCCTAGAATTGAAGTAAAAATTGATAAAGAGGGCAAAAAACTTCATATTATCGATCAAGGTTTGGGTATGACAGCAGATGAAGTTGAAAAATACATTAACCAAGTCGCTTTTTCTGGAGCTGAAGAGTTTTTAGATAAATATAAAGATTCTGCTAAAGATTCTGGAATTATTGGTCATTTTGGTCTTGGTTTTTATTCTGCTTTTATGGTTGCAGAAAAAGTTGAGATTATTACAAAATCTTATAAAGACGAGCCAGCAGCACATTGGACGTGTGATGGTTCCCCAGAATTTACTTTAGAAGCTTCTGATAAAACCGATAGAGGAACAGAAATTATTCTTCACATTGCTGAAGATTCTCTAGAATTCTTAGAAGAAGCACGTATTAGTAGCTTATTAAATAAGTATAACAAGTTTATGCCTATTCCAATTAAATTTGGAACTAAAGAAGTAAACGTACAACTTCCGGAAGATGCGCCCGAAGATGCTAAACCAGAAAAAACAACGATAGACAATATCATCAACAACCCTAATCCAGCGTGGACTAAACAACCAGCAGATTTAACCGATGAGAGTTATAAAAGTTTCTATCGTGAATTATATCCTTCACAATACGAAGACCCTTTATTTCATATTCACTTAAATGTAGATTATCCTTTCAATCTTACCGGAATCTTGTATTTCCCTAAGATGACTCAGGATATGAGTATGCAAAAAGACAAAATTCAATTGTACCAAAACCAAGTTTACGTTACAGATAATGTAGAAGGTATTGTACCAGAATTCTTAACCATGCTTCGTGGTGTTATCGATTCTCCAGACATTCCGTTAAACGTTTCGCGTAGTTATCTACAAGCCGATGGCGCTGTAAAAAAGATTTCATCTTATATCACTAGAAAGGTTGCCGACAAATTAAAATCACTGTTTAATGACAATCGTGAGGATTTTGAAGCAAAATGGAACGATATTAAAATGGTTATTGAATATGGTATGCTTTCTGAAGAGAAATTCTTTGAAAAAGCTGATGCCTTTGCATTATATCCAACTGTAGATAAAAAATACTACACGTACGAAGAGTTATTCAATACCATAAAAGCGAACCAAACCGATAAAGATGGTAAACTGGTTGTTCTTTATGCTTCTAACGAAGATGCACAACACAGTTACATTGAAGCTGCTAAAGCAAAAGGTTACGAAGTATTATTATTAGACTCACCTATTGTATCGCATTTAATGCAAAAACTGGAAAGCACAAAAGAGAACATCACTTTTGCGCGTGTAGATGCAGACCATATTGATAAATTAATAGCGAAAGAAGAGACTAAAATCTCTAAATTAAACGAAGACCAAACTAAATCTTTAGAGGAACTATTGAAAGAAGTAATTCCTTCTGAAAAATTCATGGTACAATTAGAACCTATGGATAGTGATGCTTCTCCTTTTATGATTACGCAACCAGAATTTATGCGTCGTATGAAAGAAATGCAAGCTACTGGCGGCGGCGGAATGAATATGTTTGGAAATATGCCAGAAATGTACAATTTGGTAGTTAACACGAACTCTGAATTGGTTGGCGAAATTTTAGAAACAAAGACCAAAAAGAAACAAGAACGTTTAATTACTCAAGGGTTGGATTTAGCACGTTTATCTCAAGGTCTTTTAAAAGGAAAAGAACTAAGCGAATTCATTAAGCGTAGCTACGAAATGATAAAATAGTAAAGCATACTAAACACGTTTTAGTATCTCATAAAATTAAAACCACTTTGCGAAAGCAAGGTGGTTTTTTGTTTTAAACTTATCTAAAAGCAGCTTTCACTCATTCAAAAGCATAGTTCACTAACTCTGTGTTTTGTTATAGATTTATAACATCTAGGTTTGAGGTATTAATATTTAAAACATAACACTATGAACAATCCAATTAACATAAGCATCAAAACACCATGTTCTGAAAACTTCAACACATTTTCATCAAAGCCTAATGGTGGTTTTTGTGGCTCGTGCCAAAAAGAAGTTATTGACTTTACTAAAATGAATTCACAACAAATCATTACTTACTTTAAAACTAAAGAAACTCAGGATACGTGTGGAAAATTCAACAACAATCAGCTACAAACTTATGCTGTAAAACCTCAAAAAAACAAAAGACTGAGTTTTTTAAGCGGAATTGGCTTAGCCTGTTTATCGCTTTTTTCAATAATCTCAGCACAAGCACAAGACACTAAAAATCAAACAGAGACATCAGGAAAAAATCCTTCTGAAATTCAAGATTCAGCCTTAGAAAAAAGCTTTATTGTTAAAGGAAACGTGTCGGAAGCTTCTGTGCCTTTACCTGCTGCAAACGTTATTTTAGAAGGTACAACAATAGGAACAACAACCGATTTTGATGGCAATTTTGAGTTTCCACAACAGCTTAAAAAAGGCGATGTTTTAATTTTTAGTTATATGGGAATGAACGCTCAAAAAATAGTTATCGACGATCAAAACTCTGCATCAAAAATTGAATTGAAAGTAGATATGAAAATGGACTCATGCATAATTATGGGTAAAGTTGCTGTAAAAGAAGTTTACAAATCAAAGAAAGATTAATCCATCAAGGCATTTATGAAACATATCGTCTTTTTCCTTTTCATTTTCTGCTATACCAGTTCTAATGCGCAAGTATCAGATTTTAAGCATATCGATTTTACTATAGCAGATAATATTGTGAAATTAAATGCAGGTTCTAATTTAGACAACCTACCATTACTTGCACATAACCTCACTTATAAACTACCAACACAAATTGAAAAATTTAGAGCGGTTTACACTTGGGTTTGCAATAATGTAAAAGGCGACATTAACCAACACGATAAAGTGGATAGAAAACGAAAAAAACTCCAAAACGACAACATAGCTTACTTAAAATGGAATAATGAATTTAAAAAAACAGCCTTTAAAAAACTATTGAAACACAAAAAAACAATGTGTACCGGCTATGCGTATTTAATTAAAGAACTGTGCTTTTTAGCAAACATAGAGTGTGAAATTGTAGATGGCTATGGCAGAACAGCAACCTCTAATGTTGAGACGCTAGAATTTATAAACCATTCTTGGAATGCAGTAAAATTAAATGACAAATGGTATTTATGTGATGCCACATGGTCTAGCGGTTATACAGATAGCAATCAAACCTTTGTGCAAGATTACAATGACGGCTATTTTTTAACCGAACCTGTTTTATTTGCAAAAAGCCATTTTCCAATACAAAAAAAGTGGTTGTTAAGTAGCACTATAACGGCATCCCAATTTGTTGCATTACCATTATTGTACGGCGAAGCTTTTGAGCAAAATATCACACCAATTAGCCCAAAAGAAATGAATGTGACCACAAAAACGGATAACGAAATTAGCTTTAGTTTTAAAACACTAGAACCTACTACTGATGCTAACATCTCACTGGTTCAATTTATAGGTAGTAACGAACACCCTTTTAAAATTTATAACATTAAAAACGAAAACGGCGTAACCACATTTAACTATATATTTAAACAAAAAGGCCATTACGATATACACTTAAAAGTTAATGATGCTGTTGTTGCAACCTATACCATACAAGTCACTAAAAGTTAAAAGACTTACAAGTGAAAATATTTAAAATGTTTAAAATGTTTGAGTATAATAAAAACGTGTCGCTTTTAACACACAACAGTGAATAAAAAAATTAAAGCGATAAAACACTTTAATTCAAAATGTATAATTAGTTTAAATAGATTGTTTCAAAACTCACTTATTTATCAGTACCCATAGCTCCACTTCTTCTTTAGCACGCCAATGTTGGTCTCGCTTGGTTTTGTCTGAGGCTGTTTTTACAGGTTTTTTAAAACATTTTTCCAATTTAAACCTATTGCCTTCTGTCAGTTCTTTTTCTATGGGATGTGTTTTAGTTACTTCTGTTAGTTGTGCTAAATTAGAGAATAAAACCACAAGCTTTCCTTCTGGTAAAAGGCGTTGCTTTGCTGCTGCAAAAAATTCATGGAATAAGTTGTCGTTGTAATAAATGGCTTCGTCTATGAGATTTAAACTATGTGATTTTGGCAACCAAGGTGGATTGAACACAATCAATTCGGTTTGTTTTTCCCATTTCCCAAACAAATGCCCGAAATCCAATTCAATCTTACGAGACAATTTTGAATTTGCCATAAACGCTTTTAGTCCAACAATCGCATTAGGGTTTGTGTCTGTACCAAAAACCTTCTGAAAACCGTGTTTCACCATTTGAAAAGAAAGCACACCGCATCCAACACCAACTTCAATTGCCGATTTTTTAGAGCCTTCGTAACGTTTTAACCAATTATCAAAAAGGATTAAATGGTCAAAACGCGTAGGAAAATAAACACCATAGTAAGGATGTATTTTGTTTCGTAAAACAGGAAGCAATATGCCCTTTTCGTACCATTGCCAAGCACTGTTCAGACCTTGAATTTGAACAAAAGGTAATAAAAAATTACTGGTTTCTGGATAAAGTTTTGCCAACCAACCAATAGCAGGTGCTTTTTTAACGGCTAAAGTATGATTAAAAATTTCTATTAAAATAAGATTGGACAATTTTTGGTATTCAGCACGATACGCACGTTGTTCTTTAAAAGTCGTGTTGGTCAACTTTTTTTTAAGATGTTTATCCAATTCCTTTAACAATAACAATCCGTTGCTATAAAAGGCTGTTATCATTACAGGTTTACCAGCTTCCAATGTGTTTATCGTTTCCCTAATATCTGTTTTGCTATTAAAAAACGCCAATTGCTTTTTTGCAACTATGGGTTCTGGTCTATTTATAGCTATTTCTGTAGTCATTGTTTCTTTGCTTTAGTTTGAAAAACCAAATATTTTTTTATCCATTTATGTTATGTGGATACGCTGCGTTACGATTCTGGAATCTTAAAATGGTATCTTTTACAATAACACCTTTGTCCACATTTATGGCATTTTTAATGGTTTTGTTTTCATTCCAACTTTCGCGACCCGCTATTACAGATGGCAAGTGCACAATTAATGCTGCAGAAATGGATCTGGAAGCACTTTCCCAAAAATAACTTGGTGTGTGATCTACTGCGTAATAATCAATGTTATCTATGACCAGCATTGGGTTTTTGAACGTGGTAGGTTTGGCGAAATAAAACCCCATACCTTCATCGCAACTTACATCTATAATAAGCGTTCCTGGTTTAAGCATCGCTTTTTCATCTTCCTTTACATAATCAATGGGATCGTCTGTGTCTTGATACGTTCCGTTTATGATGATTTCAGATTCGTTTATCAAATCCATTAACGGTCGTTCTGAACCATCGTGTTCTACAACAATCAATCGCGGTTCGTTTTCGTTTCCTTTTCTAAGTCTGGTATAATGCACATCTAAAACCTCTTCCCTAACCTCATGATCTGGTCTTTGAATGCAAATGGTAATGTCCCTAAAACCGTGCGCTTTTAGTGCGTAAATCGCACCTCTACTAACAGCTCCAAAACTAAAGATGATTACTTTACGTTGGTTTCCGTAATGGCCATCAATCCCCTTTAATTGCAAGGCGTGAATAACAGCACTATAACCAGCCATTTCATTGTTTTTATAAAACGTATGTCGTCCCATTTGTCCACTAGGATGCCAAACATACATATCTTCAAACGCAATTAAGGTTAGTTTTTTGTCTATTGCTGTTTGTGTAATTTGCTCTTGTTGGGCGCAATGCGGATAACCCCAAATTGTACCGTCATCTTTTAGTGCTTCTAAATCAGATAAAATAGGTTTGGCAATAATGGCGCAACCTATGTCTGACAATATTTCACTTCGTGTGGCAATGCCACCAGTTAATGCACTAATTGCCTCATCATCTATATTAAAAGGCTTACCGTAGCCTTTCTCAAAAATAAGTTGTTTGCGAATATGTTCAGGCAATCTTTGTAAATGTTCTGGGTGGATTGGCACGCGCCTTTCATCTTCTTTTTTTGAGGTACCAATAACTCCCATTTGTAATAAAGCCATATATTTTGAATTGAAACACATTGCAGAGTAATGAAGTGAGCAAAGCGTAAGATTAAGATTTGATAGTTATTTCTAGCAATCAGGCATTAAGTTGGCCACCAGAGTTTTGTTAATCAAAATAAAGGCTTAACAAGAAAGCCTCGCAATTCGCTGAAGTAATGCGATGCGAAAGGATAATTAATATTAACAGATAAATAATACTACGGTAAAGATACGCTATAAAACCCATAATAAAGTTAATATTATCTAAACGGTAAAATTATAGCGTACATTCGATAAAAAATTATATGTCTATAGCGCGCAGGGTAAGATTAGTTGAAGGATTGTTTGAGCAGCTTGATTTAGAGATTTCAGAATTCCAGGACAAAACTAAACTGCATTGTTTATCTGGTTGCGGCAATTGCTGTACCAACCCAACTATGGAAGCTTCTCCTTTAGAGTTTTTACCTTGGGCTTTTCATTTGTTTTTAAACGGAAAAGCAGAAGACACGCTTAAAACATTAAACAGCAAAGAGAAAAAATCACTTTGTCATATTTATAGTCCGTTGAATATAATTGACAGCAATTTAGGTCGCTGTAGCAATTATAAATACCGCGGACTCATATGCAGGCTCTTTGGTTATGCAGCTTCTAATGATAAATACGGTAAAAAACGTATAGTTACCTGCACAATTATTAAAGAAAACCAGAAAGATTTTCATCAAAATACTGTAGAAGCCATAAACAACGAACTTTACGTACCTATGTTTACAGATTACTATATGCAATTGGCTCAAATAGATTTTAATATGGGAAACATAATTGTCCCAATTAACAAAGCGTTAAAATTGGCTATTGAAGAAGTTTTACAGTATTATGCTTATAGGCCATTTCCACAAGGTTTAAAAAATATTGCTTAATTCATTATTTGCGTTTTAATCCTTACACACTAAGCATAACTTCTTTTAACATCCAATAAGTAAACAATGGAACGTTTTTTATATCATTATTGCATTTAAGAATGTATAACTGTAACAAATAACTAAATCAAACTACTAACAGGTTGTACTAATTTTTATTCTAAAAAAATGAAAAATTTAATTACCGTGTTAGTTATCACTTTGTGTATTGTAAACCATAGTTTTGATCAAGAAACACCATTAAGCCCAGTAAATAATACTGCTGACAGCAACTTTATTGAGAACGAAAGTTCTAAAATGGAATGGTTTATACTCCAAGACACTCTCAAGATTAAAATTGGAGAAGTACATACAGATATCCAGAAGAGAAAAGAAAAAACCACTGTTATTACGACGGTTAATATGGAGCAAACCACTTCAAAATGGGTTGATAGTACTATTGTTGGTACTAAAAATTTCGAACCAATTTATCATTCATCTTTTAATCAGCAAAGAGATATGGTTCTGAATTTTGGAAAAGAAGTTACTGGCTACTATTTAGATAAGAAAACAGGAACAAAAACAGTTGTATCTGAAAAAACCCAAAAACCATATTTCGACAGTAATTTTTACCCTCAATTAATAAGATGGCTTCCTTTAAACGATGGTTATTCTGTCACTATTTCTATTTTTGATTATAATCCTACAGCTAAAGTTGGCGTAATAACAGCTACCATTAAAAATGTTATAACATCTTCTTTTAATTTCAACGGAAAAGAAAAGCAAGTTTGGAAAGTTGAAACAACTGATGATATATCAGACAACTCTGCAACCAGCACATATTATATAGATATGGAAACACGAAAAATACTTAAACAGGATATTGACTTTAAAGGCAGAAAAATGACAATGGAATTAATGGAATAAAACAAGAACTCTTCATAACAAAAGAGTTGTTTTTGTTTACTACTTTAACAAAGATTACGTAGTTATGCGTATAGCTTTTGAAAGAAAAAACCACTAACTTCGTTTAACGACCAATAAAAAAACATTGAAACGCTTTTTTATCTAAACATTACCTGCAAGCTGAAAAAAAATCAACATTCCAGAAACAAACAATAAAAAATAATGAATGAATAAAGTTAACTTACTAATTACTGTCGCAGTAATATCAATGTTCATTTCATTATTTTTATCCTACTTCTTGGTCAAAGTGAAAACAGAACATAAATTAAGCAATCGTCTTTTTGCCTTATTTTTAGTTTTAACTACCATTGATATTAGCGGAATTTTATTCGACTTTTTAAATGAAAGCATTTCAAATTTTGGAATGTTTAGGAATTTAATGACTTTCTTACAACTTCCCACTTTTTATCTATATGTGTTTTCTGTATGCTATTATGATTTTAAACTAAAACCAAAACATTTTATACATATCGTTCCCTTTTTAATAGCAAATTTAATTTTGGCACCTCGCTTCTATTCAGTAAATCTACCATCAAAAATTAGTTTTCTTGTAAACAATAGTAGTATGCTGGAAATACAGTTTATTCATATCTTCTTACATATTCAAATCGTTGCATATATCATTGCCGTTTTTATGTTATTGATAAAAGCAAAAAATATATATCTTGAAAATTATGCAGGAGCAAGTATTGAATCTCTAAATTGGTTATTTCAGTTTACAATGGCAATATCATTATTTTATTTTATTGCACTTATAAAAAATATCTTCAAATTTACTGACTATCCAAACATTTCGGAATGGTTAAAAATTGGACTTTTCATATTTGAACTATTCATCATTAGTTGGTATTTGTTTAAAGCATTAAATAACCCAAAGCTCTTTAGAAATATAGATTCTAAACTAAAACTTGTAAAAGATATTATTTCTGATAAAAAAAGTAACGAGTCAATAACAGAAAAGGAGATAGATGTTGAGTTATTGGAATTAAAAAAATATATGGTTGAAAAAAAGCCGTTTCTCAACCCTTCTTTGACAATCCAAGATATTTCTAATGACGTTGAAATTCCCACTCGGGAATTATCTCTTTTAATAAATCATAAATTAGGACAACATTTTTTTGACTTTATCAACTCGTATCGGATAGAAAATGCAATGCTTATTTTAAAAGATGCTACAAAAAGTAAGTTAACAATTCTTGAAATCTTGTATGAGGTTGGTTTTAATTCTAAATCTTCATTTAACACAGCTTTTAAAAAACATACAGGCACTACACCTACCCAATACCGTAAATCTCTATAAGATAATGTTTTGTAAATAATCGTACTTCCAATATAAATACATCGAACGCCTTTTTATGATTAAATGCGTTCGACTTTTTTTATTCGGTCGAAAGAAGAATATTAGTTTCGCACATTTGTATCAAAATAAGTTTAACCTAAAAAAGATACAATGAATAACTCATTAAAAATTTTGGCAGTACTATTATTAATTAACAATTATTCCTTTGGGCAGAATATTTCAGAAAGGATTGATTCAATTATAAAAAGCAACTATAAGAATAATCCAGACGTAGGAATAAGTGTTGGCTTTATTCAAAATAATGAAGAGTATTATACAGCATATGGTAAGCTGAATAGAGAGAGTAAAATCGACATAAATAAAAATTCAGTCTTTGAAATCGCTTCAATTACTAAAATTTTAACCTCAAATTTAATTGCACAAGCCGTTATAGACAGCAAAATAAATTTAGATGATTATATTGACGACTACCTTCCCAAAAAATATGTTTTACGTAAAAATCTTATAAAAAAAATTAAAATATCAGATTTGGCATCACATCAATCTGGATTGCCCGATTTAGATTTTAGAAAATTAATAGAGTTAAATCCGCAACAACCTATAAGTAGTGTAAATGAACAAACATTGACCTCTATTATAAATAATTGCACAGAATTAATTGACTTTGGACACTATCGTTATTCCACAATTGGCTATACGTTACTTGGGCAAATATTAGAAACTGCCTATAAAAAAAGCTATGATGAAATCATAAGAGAAAAAATAATAGAACCATTACAAATGACAAATACATTAACAAAAAAAATTAATGTAAAAAACCTAACAACTGGTTACAATCCCAATGGTGGTGTTCAGGAATTTTTTAAATGGAATATCACAGCATCGGCTGGATTAGTAAAATCCAATGCTTCTGATATGATTACATATTTAAAAGAAGTTTTGAGACAGGAAAGTATGATTTCTAAAGCTGCGACAATAACCGAAAAAATATACTATAAAGATGAAAATAGAGAAATGGGGTTAGGCACAAACATAATGACAGATAATAAGAATACCATTTATTTAAAATCGGGCGATTCTATGGGACAATCTTCTATAATTTGTTATAGCAGAGTTGAAAATTGGGGAATCATTATACTTCTAAACCAAAGAAACTCGAAAATGAGACAAAATTTATTGAATGAAATTTATGATAAAGTGTTGAAATAATCGAACAAATTGAGATGGAATAAAGCCAACAGGCAACGACGTATAAAAATAATTGTTTATTTTAGGCTTAAACAAAGATAGTTGCACTTTTGTTACGTCTGATTTTCCTGCGGAAAATCCTCGCACACAAAACCGCAACTATTCTTATACAAACACGTTAAACGAGCCTCATAAAACCACTTCCGAAAAAGTGGTTTTTTTATTCCCAAAGCTCAGCAACAATTAAACTATATTTGCACAACTAAAAAACAGTATGTCGTTTACACTATTATCATCGCCTTTACAAGGCTTCACCGATTTTCGTTTCCGCAATGCATTTAACAAACACTTTGGTGGTATCGATACGTTCTATTCGCCTTACATTAGGCTAAATGGAAAGTTGGTCGTAAAGAATTCTTACGAGCGCGATATATTACCAGACAACAACACCCAATTAGAAGTTATACCGCAAATAATAACCAACGATGCCGAAGAGTTTTTATTTGTTGCCAAATATGTACAGCAATTTGGTTATAAAGAGCTCAACTGGAATTTAGGTTGTCCTTATCCTATGGTTACCAAACAAGGTATGGGTTCTGGATTAATTTGTGATCCTGGTAAAATCAACCATATACTAGACAGAGCACATAACGAAACCAATATTCTGGTGTCTATGAAAATGCGAATGGGTTATGAAAATGCCGAAGAAATACTAGAAACCTTACCTGTTTTAGATAAGTATCCTTTAAAAAACATTGCCATTCACGCACGTATTGGCAAGCAGTTATACAAAGGCGGTGTCGATTTAGATGCCTTTCAACGCTGTGTAGATAATACCAAGCACAAATTGTATTACAATGGTGATATTACTACGGTTGCCAAGTTTAAAGAAATGCAAGAACGTTTTCCTAGCATAGACCATTTTATGATTGGTCGTGGTTTAATTGCCGATCCTTTTTTGCCTAGTATGATAAAAAACAACACAACGGAATATCCTAAAAACCGAATGGACATTTTTGCCGACTTTCACGATGAAATCTATCAACAATACGATGCCGCTTTATCTGGACCAACACCTATAAAAATGAAAATGTTAGGCTTTTGGGAATACTTTTCGCAGTCGTTTTCCAATCCACAAAAAACCTATAAAAAAATCAAGAAAGCAACCAACCCGCATAAATACAAACAAGCAGTTGCCGAGATTTTGAATGAAAAATAAATTTTTCAAACCTACATTACATCTTTTTAGCTAATAACAATAATCAAAAAGATTATTTATATTTAACATATCCTAATTAGCCAAAATGAAAAATAATTACAGATCCAAAAGTTTTAAAGCTTGGTTAGATAAGCTACAACAAGAAAGTTGGCAATTAGAGCTTATTATTTCTGGTTTTGCTATTTATGGTTTGTTTTTAGCGATAGAACCTTTAGGTGTTTATTACAATACCATAAGAAATGAAGGTTTACAATTCTTTTCATTTGTTTTATTGGCAGGATTAATTTCCTCCTCTATTTTAATGTTTACATTAACACTGCACGTTATTTTAAGAGGGCTTTGGATTGGGGCTTTGGGTCTGCGCTATGTATCTGGAGATATAGATTATAAAAAACTAAACTATACACCAAAATTCGAGCATTATTTAAGAAAACGTATTGGTTCTTTTGATAGATATATTGCCCGTTTAGAAGATTATTGCAGTGTTTTATTTGCACTGTCTTTTTTACTTATTTTCTATGTTTTATCTCTTTTTCTAACAATAGCCTGCATTGCTGCTATTGCTTTTATATTCATAAAAGGTAAAGACAAAAGCTCTATTTTATTTGTTATTGGAGTTATAGCAATACTGTTTATTTTATTTGGGATGTTCTTGACTTTTATAGATTTTATTACGCAAGGCTACCTTAAAAAAAACAAATGGTTATCTAAATTATACTTTCCTTTTTATTGGGTTTTTAGTTTTATAACCTTGTCTTTTCTATACAGACCGTTAGTTTATAATTTCTTAGACAATAAATTTGGGAAACGGCTAAGCCTTATTTTAACGCCAATTTATTTCATTATTATATTAACATCCTCAATTAACTATAATCGGTCAAACTACTTATCCATTAATAGAGACTCTAAAATAAACTATGGAAATATTAGAAATTATGATGATTTAATTATTGAAAAAGGTGAGTTTATTAGAAATGTCTCTATACCATCAAAAGTTATTGAAAAGCCATATCTAAATATATTTATTGAATACGATGAAGATATTGAAGATGCCATTTTTGATTTCAATGAAGGCTTAAAGCCTAAAGATGATATTCGTGGTTTAAAGTCTGGCATTGTTTTTAGCAACCAATCATTTAACAGAATAAAAAAAGACAGTTTAGAGCTTGAATACATCAAAACATTAAAAAGCATCTACAAAATTAAAATTGACACTTTAAATTTCACAAATATAGAATTCATTTTCAGCCAAAACAAAAACAAACAACTAGGCTTTGAAACCGTTTTAAATATTGAAAATTTACAAAAAGGCAAGCACGTTTTATTTATTTCAAGATTAGAAAAAGACAATAATTCTATTGAAAATATTCCTGTTGCTTCCATTCCTTTTTGGTATTATAAACAGTAATTTTTAGAGTATCTTTGTGGCAAATTCAACTTTATGTCATTTAAAGACTTACAATTAAACAGACCTATTTTACGTGCTGTTGCAGAAGCTGGTTACGACAATCCGACTTTAGTGCAAGAAAAAACAATTCCGCTGGTATTGGATAAACACGATGTAATCACATCGGCACAAACAGGAACTGGAAAAACAGCAGCCTTTGCTTTGCCTATTTTACAATTATTGTACGATAAACAAGATGCGCCAAAAAAAGGAAAAAAAATTAGAGCATTAATTGTTAGTCCTACACGAGAATTAGCTATTCAAATTGAAGAGAATTTTAAAAATTATAGCACATATACTAATTTAACATCAACAGTAGTTTTTGGAGGCGCTTCAATAGAACCTCAAAAAGAAATTTTAAAAAAAGGAGTTGATATTTTAATTGCAACACCCGGGCGTTTGCTCGATTTACATAAGCAAGATGTTATAAACTTAGATTACATTGAAACCTTGGTTTTAGATGAAGCCGATTTGATGTTGGATATGGGTTTTATTGATGATGTAAAAAAAATAGAACGTTTATGCCCTAAAGACAAGCAAATTTTATTGTTTTCTGCCACAATACCTTTTAAAGTAGAACAGTTGGCTAAAACCATATTAAAAAACCCAAAACGAGTTGAAGTGACTGCAAATTCTTCAACTTCCAAAAATGTTAACCAAGCGTTATATTTTGTTCCTAAACCTAAAAAAATCGAATTGTGTTTACATTTATTGCGTAACACTATAAAAGGCAATATCATCATTTTTAGACGTACAAAATATGGTGTGGATAAGCTTGAGAAAACACTTTTAAGAAATAATTACAAAGTAAATAGCATTCACGGTGATAAAAGTCAAACCGATAGACAAGCAGCTTTAAGTAGTTTTAAAAAGAATGAAGTCAATATATTAATAGCAACCGATGTTGCTGCTCGTGGTATTGATATAGATAATTTAGATGCGGTTATTAACTTCGATTTACCAAATATACCAGAAACTTACGTTCATAGAATTGGTAGAACAGCTCGTGCCGGAAACACAGGTGTAGCTTATTCTTTCTGTTCTGCTGATGAAAAACCTTACGTTTTAGAGATTCAAAAGCTGATTAATTTACAATTGGATGTTGTAGAAGATCATCCTTATCCGTTAGATCCAAAAGCAAAAAAAGAGGTTCACACCTCTAATAAAACAGGAAGTAAATACAAAAAGGGACGCAAAGGAGAAGGTTCTAAACAAAAAAAGAAGCGCTGGTATTAGAATTTAATTTACCCTCCGTTTTTAATTAAATTTAAAGAAGTTTTTATTTAGTATTTTTATAAAATGATAAAAAAAAACATTATCCTTTCTATATTAATATTATTTACATGTTGTAGTTTTTCCCAAAACACAATAATAGATATGCAAACACAAGAACCCGTTTCCTATGCTACGATATCTTTTGGTAATGGAAATGGTATTTTTGCAGACGATGAAGGTCAATTCATTTTTACAGAAAAACTATATAGTGATATAGACACACTTTACATTTCTGCATTGGGATATAAAGAGCTAAAAATTGCAACAGAAAACTTACAAAAAATAATAGCATTAGAATCTGAAATTGATATATTACAAGAAGTAATCATAAAAAACAGACCTAAAGGGAAATTCAAAATAGTTAAGTTAAAGCCAACATTACACGAAGATTATTACAAATGCTGGCTGCCTACTATCGAAAGTGAAATCGCAGTATTTTTCCCAAATGAAACAGAAGAAACCAAACGTTTAATAACATTATATTTGCCAATAAAAGTTGAAGCTAAAGACTGGGACAAACGCAATAGCAGTAAATCTAAAAAACGTCCGTTCTCCACATTATTTCGAGTTCAATTTTACGAAAACAATAATGGTTTGCCTGGCGATGTGCTTACTTATGACAAAGTCGTTTTTATTGCAACTGAAGCTAATGAGGAAGTTTTTGAGCTAAATATTTCAAAACACGATATTTATGTCCCAAAATCCGGTTTATTCGTTTCTTTACAAGTACTTGGTTATACTGATGAAAAAGGCAAGTTGCTCCCAAATAAAAAATATCAAGAAATAAAAACCAAACGCGGCATTGTAAAAGTGTCCACCACTTTTAGGCCATTACTCCCTTTTACAGACGAAATACCTGAAAAAAGAACCTATGTAAAACGCATCTTTCTAAATGGTAATAAATGGGTGTTATATGACAAGAAAAACATTCCTAATTCTAACTTGTTAAGTCAGGGCCTAAACAACTACGGAATAGGCTTAAAAGTGGAAGTTTATAAAAAGGAATAATTATTAATTTATAAG